>JACCDH011477669.1_pt1 | contig 112278 bp, 79 predicted proteins | sample 7442481 | NCBI WGS metagenome assembly JACCDH01 (sample SAMN15323433, study PRJNA562643) | freshwater metagenome | isolation source: river surface water | place: USA:Blue River Watershed | collected 2017-08-15 | reverse complement strand
ACGTCTCCGCGCTGAAGGCCGGCGCGGGCGGCGGGCTTGCCGTCGGTGGTTCCGTCGATGCGCATGCCCTGGCCGTCGTAGAGGTAGTCGGGCACGACTCCGAGCGTCACCTTAAAGCGCGGAGTGTCGCTGGCGCTGCTCTTGGTTTTGGTGAACGGAATCTCGGCCTGGCCGTCGAGGTGGCGGAGCACGGCTTCGACGAGGTCGGCGACCTCCGCGAGTCCGTCGTAGTTGATTTTGTCGGCGTCGTCGCTGGGCTGGTGGTAGTCGGCGTGCTGGCCGGTAAAGAGGTGCAGGACCGGAACGTCGGTGAGGTAGAAGGAGGTGTGGTCAGAGGGTCCCACGCCGCTCGAATCGATTTTGAGGCGAAAGCGGTCGGCGGCTCCGGCCGCGGCGAGGGCGGGGGGCCAGGCGGGCGAGGTTCCGACGCCGTACAGGGCGAGTTGGCGGGTGGCACCGAGGCGTCCGACCATGTCCATGTTGACCATGGCGGCCGGTTTAACGGGCAGGGCGGCCAGCTTTTTGGCGAGGTCGTTTGAGCCCCACAGGCCCTGCTCTTCGCCCGAAAAGGCGACGACGATCACGCTGCGCTGGAGTTTGGCGCGCTTGAAGCGGTAGGCGAGTTCGAGTACGGCGGCCACGCCGCTGGCGTTGTCGTCGGCTCCGTTGTGGATGGCGGAATCCTTGCCGCGGTAGAGGCTGCCTTCGCCGCCCCAGCCCCAGTGGTCGTAGTGGGCTCCGACGACCAGTGGGGGGAGTTTGGGGTTGCGGCCCGGCACGACGCCGACGAGGTTGGTTCCGGTGACGGGCGCGCCGTGGGCGACGCCGTGCACCTTGGGTTGTGCCGTAAAGATGACGCGGTAGCCGGGGGCCAGTTCGTGCTCGGCCAGCTTGAGGGAGGCCATGCGGCGGCTGAGGTAGGCGGCGGCATGTTGCTCGCCGCGGGTTCCGACTTTGCGGCCCTCCATGGCGTCGTCGGCGAGCACGTACACGTCGGCGCGGAGCCGTTCGACGGCCTTCGGGTTCGGCTTGGCCGACTGCGCGAGAACGGTCAGGGGTAAAAGCAAGGCAAACAGGCTTCGGATTGGGATATGGCGTGCATTCATGGCGTCGGGGCGACTAGGTTTGTGCCGCTAAAGTACCTCCAAGGAATGAAGATGAATGCCCTATTTGGCGCCGCAATGACCCTTCTGGCGGCCACGGCAATTGCCCAGACCGCCAAGCCCAATCCGCGCGAATTCAACCCGGCCACCTTGACCTATGCGGGCGAGAAGCACCTCAAGAACGTGCGCCAATTGACCTTTGGGGCCGACAACGCCGAGGCCTATTGGAGCTTTGACAGCAAATCCCTCGTTTTTCAGTCGAACAATGCGGACTGGGGCGCGAAGTGCGACCAGATCTACCTGTATTCAGATGCCGGCAAGGGTGAAGCCAAGCCCCGCATGCTCAGCACGGGCCTGGGCCGCACCACTTGTGCCTACTTTATGCCGGGCGACCGAGAGGTTCTTTATGCGTCTACGCACAAGGGGGACGCCGACTGTCCGCCCGAGCCCGAGCGCACCCACGGGCGCTACGTGTGGCCCATTTATTCGACGTTTGATGTGTTTACGGCGGACCTCGAAGGACGGATTACCCGACAGCTGACGCACGAGCCGGGCTACGACGCCGAGGCCACGGTTTCGCCCAGAGGCGACCGCATCGTGTTTACCAGCGACCGCAGCGGCGACCTCGAGCTGTACACCATGAAGCTTGACGGCAGCGACGTGCGCCAAGTGACGTTTGCTTTGGGATACGACGGCGGCGCCTTTTTTAGCCCCGACGGCGAATGGCTGGTGTGGCGTGCGTCTCGTCCCCAAACGCCTGAAGCCATGGCCAAGTACCGAAGCCTGCTGGCCGAGCATCTGGTGGAACCCACTGAAATGGAGCTGTACGTGGCCCGCGTCGACGGCAGCGAAATGCGTCAGGTCACGCAGCTGGGCGGCGCCAATTGGGCTCCGTTTTTTACGCCCGACGGCACGCGGATCGTGTTCAGCAGCAACCACGCCTCGCCGAGGGGCTTCCCCTTCAACCTATTTATGGTGAACCTCGACGGAACCGGTCTGGAGCAGGTCACCTTCGACACCGCGTTTGATTCGTTTCCGATGTTTTCGCCCGACGGCAAACTTTTGGTGTGGGGCAGCAACCGCAACAACGGCGGAACCCGCGCGACCAATCTGTTTGTGGCGGACTGGACGCCGTGATGACGAGTCCTCAGTCCCGTTCCGCGCCCAACCAGCGGAACGACCGCTTGAGCAGCATGGGCGTGTTGAGGGTGGTAAAGACCCCCATGATGACCAGGATGCTGAACAGCTCGATTCCGATCAGGCCCTCGCGGTAGGCGATGTTGGCGATGACCAGCTCCATAATGCCGCGGGCGTTCAGGCCGATGCCCAGGGTCAAGGCTTTGCGGTGGCGCAGTCCGGCGAAGCGGGCTCCGAGGTAGCCGCCGACGATTTTGCTGGCAAACGATACCCCGACGATGGACAGCAGCAAGCCCCAAGCGGTAATCGACGAAAAGCGGAATTCCAGTCCGATGCCCGCAAAGAAAATGGGGGCCAAAAAGCCCATGGCCATGCCGTGGGTGGTTTTCTCAAATTCCGCAAAATGGGCCGCGCCCAGCAGCTCTTTGCTCAGCAGCATGGAGGCAAAGAAGGCACCGATGATGAAGTGCAGGCCCACCGCCTCGGTCAGCGAGGCAAAAATCAAGATGAAGGCAAACATGATGGCCAGCAGGGACTCTTTTCCGCGCATCAGGGTGAGCAGCTTGTCGAGCTGGGCCTCGATGAAGTTTTGGCGGTCCGTCAGTCGGTTGATCAGTCGGTAGGCCAAAATGAGTCCGGCGAGGAGGAGCACGATTTTGCCCAGGGTTAACGCAATCGTTTGCCCCAGGACTTCGATGCTCGAATTGTCGGCACTGTTGATGTCGAGCAGCACTCCCAAGATGGTGAGGGCGAGCACGTCGTCGAAGATGGCGACCGAAATAATGCGCTGCCCAATTTCGGACTTGAGCTGCCCGAGGTCCATCAAAATGCGCACGCTCACCGGCAGGGCGGTGATGGCCACGCAGAGTCCGACAAAAATGGATGAAACCAATTCGAGGTCAAAGGCCTGGGCCACCGCAAAACCCGACCCGATGGGGATGAAAAAAGCCATGAGCGAAGTGACGAGGTTGCGCCCGGTCGACGTTTTGGCGATGTCGCGAATGTTGATTTCGAGCCCGGCAATGATCACGAGCAGGAATACGCCGAGCTCGCTGATGACCTTGAGCTCCTCGTTGCGCACCATGAGGTTGAGCATGCTCGGTCCGAGCACCACGCCGGCCAGGATTTCGCCGATCATGGCCGGCTGCTTGAAGCGCTCCATCACCTCCCCAAATACCCGGGCCAAAACCAGCAGCAGGAGCAGGTTGGCAAAAAAGGGCAAATGCAGGATGGGAAGGTGCTCCATGCCCCCAAATATAGCGGTTATCCTAGCGCTTGCGCAGGCGGATGCTCTTGGGCGTCACCTCGACAAATTCGCCGGTTTGGACGTATTCCAGGGCCTCCTCCAGGCGCAGCACCTTGGCGGGCGCGATGCGCATTTTTTCGTCAGAGCCTGAAGCGCGCATGTTGGTGAGCTTCTTGCCTTTAGTCAAGTTGACTTCGAGGTCGTTGCCGCGCGTGTGCTCGCCCACAATTTGCGACTTGTAGATTTCTTCGCCGGGTTCGATGAAGAAGATGCCGCGGTCCTGCAGGCGGTCGATCGAGTAGGCGAGGGCGGTGCCCTGCTCCATGGAGATCAGCGAACCGTTCATTCGGCGCGGAATCTCGCCGCGCATCGGCTCAAATCCGGTGAAGCGGTGGTTCATAATGGCCTCTCCGGCGGTGGCCGTCAGCAGCGCCGAGCGCATGCCGATGATGCCGCGGCTCGGAATCTTGAACGTAACCACCATGCGGTCGCCCTTGGGGGTCATGTTGGTCATTTCGCCCTTGCGCAGGCTGGCCATTTCCACGGCGGTCCCGCTGTTTTCCTCGGGAAGGTCAATGATGAGCTCTTCGACGGGCTCGCACTTGACCCCGTCGATTTCTTTGGTGATGACGGTGGGCTGGCCAATTTGAAGCTCGTAGCCTTCGCGGCGCATCGTCTCGATCAAAATCGAGAGGTGAAGCACTCCGCGGCCGTACACATAAAACGAGTCGGCGGTCGCCCCCGGAACCACGCGCAGCGCCAGGTTCTTCTCGAGCTCTTTTTCGAGGCGGTCTTTGAGGTGGCGGCTCGTCACGAACTTGCCTTCGCGGCCAAAAAACGGCGAGTCGTTGATCATAAACAGCATGCTGAGCGTCGGCTCGTCGATCGCGATCGTGGGCAGCCCCTCGGGGTTTTCGGCGTCTGCAATCGTGTCGCCGATTTCAAAACCTTCGATTCCGGCCACGGCGCATAGGTCGCCGGCCTGGACTTCGCTTACTTTGGCCTTGCCCAGTCCTTCAAACGTAAAAAGCTCCTTGACTTTGGCTTTGGTAATGCTGCCGTCGCGCTTCACAACCGAAACGTTTCCGCCCTCCTTGAGGATGCCGCGGTGCAGGCGTCCGATGGCCATGCGGCCTTGGTAGCTGCTGTAGTCGAGGCTGGTGATCAGCATCTGCGGGGTGCCGGTGCGGACCTCGGCCGCGGGAACGTGCTCCAGCACCACGTCGAGCAAGTGCTCGATGTGTTCGGTCGGCGTCTTCCAGTCGGGACCCATCCAGTTGTTTTTGGCGGAGCCGTACACGCACGGAAAATCCAACTGCTCCTCGGTCGCGTCGAGCGAGAACATCAAGTCAAACACCATCTCGTGGGCCTGTTCAGGGTCGCAGTTGGGCTTGTCGACCTTGTTGACCACGACAATCGGGCGCAGCCCCATCTGCAGGGCCTTTTGCAGTACAAACCGGGTTTGGGGCATCGGGCCCTCAAACGCGTCGACCAGCAGGAGCACCCCGTCGGCCATATTGAGCACGCGCTCGACCTCGCCGCCAAAGTCGGCGTGGCCCGGAGTGTCAATAATGTTGATCTTGACCCCCTTGTAGGTAACGCTCACGTTCTTGGCGAGGATCGTAATGCCGCGCTCGCGCTCGAGGTCGTTGTTGTCGAGGATTAACTCTCCGGTCTCCTGATTCGTGCGAAACAGCTGGCAGTGGTGCAAGATTTTGTCAACCAGGGTAGTTTTGCCGTGGTCAACGTGGGCGATAATCGCAATATTTCGAATCGGAGTCATAAGAGAACGGGTAGGGAAAAAGCGCCGCAAAGGTACGCCTTTCCGCAGACCTGGCCTCTTCTACTCCAGATTATCAAATCGGTACAGCGGATCGAGATCGAAATCGTGCCCCACTTCGCAGAGCGGATTGATCAACCCGTCTTGGAGTCCGTACACCCAGCCGTGGAGGGTGGGCGCCTTGCGTTCCTTCCAGGCCCGCTGGATCACGCTCGTCTTGGCAAGGTTCTGCACCTGCTCGCGCACGTTGAATTCCACCAGGCGGTTCACGCGCTCGGTGGGGTCCTCGCTGACGTCAATCTCGGCGGAGTGCAGTCGGTGTACGTCTTTGATGTTGCGCAGCCATTTGTTAATGATGCCAAACGAGTTGTTGGTGAGCGAAGCCGCAACCCCGCCGCAGCCGTAGTGTCCGCACACGATCACGTGCTCCACCTTCAGGTAGTGCACGGCGTACTCGAGCACCGAAAGCAAGTTGAGGTCGGTGTGCACCACCATGTTGGCGATGTTGCGGTGCACAAAAATCTCTCCCGGCGCGGTGCCCGTAATGGTGTCGGCCGGAACGCGGCTGTCGCTGCACCCAATCCACAGGTACTTGGGCGTTTGGATGCTCGAGAGCCGGTTGAAGTACTCGGGGTCGTCGTGGTGCCGGCCTTCAGACCAGGCCTTGTTGGCGAGCAGAAGTTGGTCGATGTCGCGCATAGCGTGGGGAATAGATTGGGGTCAAAGGTTGGTGAGGTAGTCTTGGTGCGGACTCCGGCGCACGGTAACCTCGATGCCCAATAGGGCGGAATGCGTGGCGAAGTCGTGCACGACCTCCAAGATGTCGGGGTCGACAAAGTCCGCTTGGGTGAAGTCGACCAGGAGCTTGCAGCCCTTGGGCAGCTTTTCGAGGGAATCCTTGAGCTTGCCTTTGTTGAGAAAGCTCACGTTGCGGCGAAGCTGCAAGATGTAGTTGATTCCGAGGTGCGTGAGCGACACCGTGCTCTTAAAGTCGTTGAGGGCAATGAACACCGTGGCCACCAGCAATCCCACCGAGATGCCCTTGAGCAGGTCGGTGAGCAAAATGGCCAGCACGGTGACCGCAAACGGAATCCACTGCATGATGCCCTGGCGCACCAACGGCCGCACCACCTTGGTGGGGTGGGTCAGCTTGTAGCCCGTGGCAATGAGCACCGCCGCCAGGGTTGAAAGCGGAATCTGATTGAGCACGGGGGTCAGCAGCAGCACGCTCAGCGCCAAAATCACCCCGTGGGCCACGGCACTCCAGCGCGACTGGGCGCCAGCCTGTGCATTGACGCTGGTGCGCACGACCACCGAAGTGACCGGGAGTCCGCCGAGCAGGCCCGAAGCCATGTTGCCAACCCCCTGCGCCATGAGTTCGCGGTTGGTCGGAGTCACCCGTTTGAGGGGGTCAATTCGGTCGGCGGCCTCGATACTTAGGAGGCTCTCTAGGCTCGCAATCACCGCGAGGGTGAGGGCGACGGTCCAAACAGCGGGATTGCCGAGGGCACTCCAATCAGGGGCGGACCAGGAGCTGCCGAGCGACGGAAGCTGCACGCGGTGCGCCTCGGAGACGGCCCAGTCGGCCCCGAGCAGGTCGGGAAGCGCGCCCGCCAGGAGGCTTCCGCCCGCGACCGCAAGAAGAGCCGACGGCAGCATTTTGCCCAAGGCCGATCGGGTGTAGCCCGTAGCGTCGGCCACTTGGAGCCAGAGCAGCGACGCGATTCCGACCAGAGTGGCCCCGGGGCTGAAGGCGCCCAGGGCGTGCAGCATGCTGCTGAAGGTGTTCTCGGGACCGGGCTGGTCGAAGCCCTCGTCGCCAAAGAAGTCGGCGTCGTAGCCCACGAGGTGCGGAATCTGCTTGAGTATGAGAATGAGTCCGATGGCCGCCATCATGCCTTTAATGACCGTATTGGGTACGTAGTGCCCAACGACCCCCAGCCGCAGAAGGCCGAGCACCACCTGCATGGCCCCCGCCAGCACCACGGCAACCAAAAAGAGCTCAAACGCGCCCAGTTCGAGAATCGCACTGAATACCACCGTCGTCAAACCCGCTGCCGGCCCCGAAACACTCAAGGGCGATTTGCTGAGCAGTCCCACTACGACGCCGCCCACGACTCCGGCCACCAGGCCACTGAGCAACGGAGCGCCCGAGCCGAGCGCAATGCCAAGGCACAAGGGCAAGGCTACAAGAAAAACGACAAGGGCGGCGGGCAAATCGGCCCGGAGGTCAGCGGAATTCAGTTTCATATTAAATCGATAGATAGCGAATATAAGCGAGTTCAATGCCTGAACTTCGAACGCTCTTGCAACAATTTCGGGCAATCCGAGTTCATTACTTGGGTATAAAAAGTCCAATCCGAGTAAGTTGGATTACCTTTGGCGCCCCTTTTAACTCCACTCCATGCGCACTAAGTACCAAGACCTTATCGAACAGACGTTCGAGTGGCCGCAGCAAGAATTCTCGACGCACGACTCGGAACTGTATTGGCATGACATCCCCGTGATGGAGATCATCAAGCAGTACGGAACGCCCTTGAAGGTCACCTACGTGCCCAAAATCTCGGAACACATTCAGCGGGCCAAGCGCATGTTCAACGTGGCGATGGCCAAAGTGGACTACCAGTCAGACTACCATTTTTGCTACTGCACCAAGTCGTCGCACTTTCAGTTCGTGCTCGACGAAGCCCTGAAAAACGACATTCACCTCGAGACGTCCTCGGCCTTCGACATCAACCTGATTGAAACGCTTGAGGAAGAAGGACGCATCACTAAAGACCAGTTCGTCGTCTGCAACGGCTACAAGCGCGCCCAGTACACCGAGAACATTGCCCGCCTCATCAACAACGGGTGGACGAGCGTGATTCCCGTGCTCGACAACCGCGAAGAGCTCGAGTTGCTCATGGAACAGGTGAATCCAGAGAACGCGCATCCGGTCAAAGTAGGCATACGCATCGCGGCCGAAGAAGAGCCCAAGTTTGAGTTCTACACGTCGCGCTTGGGCATCGGATACAAGGAAGTGGTTCCGATGTACAAAAACTACATTCAGAACATTCCTAATGTTGAGTTGAAAATGCTCCATTTCTTCATCAACACGGGCATCAACGATACCGCCTACTACTGGAACGAGCTGAACAAAGCCGTGCGGGTTTACATTCAGTTGAAAAAAATCTGTCCTTCGCTCGATTCCCTGAACATCGGCGGCGGATTTCCCATCAAGAACAGCCTCTCGTTCAACTACGATTACGAGTACATGGCTGAGGAAATCATCGCCCAAATCAAGCAGACGTGCAACGCCGAGGGCATCGAAGAGCCCCACATCTTCACCGAGTTTGGAAGCTACACGGTGGGCGAGTCGGGCGCGACCTTTTACAGCATCATGGGCGAGAAGAAGCAAAACGACCGCGAAAAGTGGTACATGATCGACTCGAGCTTCATGACGACGCTTCCCGACGCCTGGGCCATCAACAAGCGCTTCATCATGCTGGCGATCAACAACTGGGACCTCGACTACGAGCGCGTGCTCTTGGGCGGACTCACCTGCGACAGCGACGACTACTACAATTCAGAACAGCACTCCAACGCCATCTTCTTGCCCAAACTCAAGGGGGAGACCCCGCAGTACATCGGGTTTTTCAATACGGGAGCCTACCAAGAGTCGATTGCGGGCTACGGCGGAATCCAGCACTGCCTTATTCCGGCACCCAAGCACGTAGTCATCAGCCGCGACGCCAACGGAGACTGGAACACCCGACTGTTCGCCAAAGAGCAGAGCTACAAGTCCATGCTCAAAATTCTCGGCTACTAAGCCTTTGGGGAGCCCTTGGGGCTCCGTACGTTTGTTCAGCAATCCTTCTAATTCCCTTCTGCCATGCCTCGCGGACCTATTTCTCAATTCATCGAAAACCACTACAAGCACTTTAACGCCGCCGCCCTCGTCGACGCCGCCAAAGGCTATGAAGCGCACCTGACCGCGGGCGGAAAAATGATGGTCACCCTCGCCGGAGCCATGTCGACGGCCGAACTGGGCCGCTCCTTGGCCGAAATGATTCGCCAGGGCAAAGTCGACATCATTAGCTGCACCGGCGCCAACCTCGAAGAGGACCTCATGAACCTCGTAGCCCACAGCCACTACGAGCGCGTGCCCCATTACCGCGACCTCACGCCGGCCGAAGAGCGCGACCTGCTCGACCGCGGGCTCAACCGCGTGACCGACACCTGCATCCCCGAAGAAGAAGCCTTCCGCAAGCTGCAGCACCACATCCACAAAGTGTGGTCCGCGGCCGAAGCCAAGGGCGAGCGCTATTTTCCGCACGAGTACATGTACCAAATGATTCGCCTGCCGGAGTTTGCCGCCGAGTACGACGCGGCCGTCGACCCCGCCAACTCGTGGATGCTGGCCGCCGCCGAGCGCAACCTGCCCCTCATCGTCCCAGGCTGGGAAGACAGCACCATGGGCAACATCTTCGCCAGCTACGTCATCAAAAACGAACTCAAGGCGAGCACCATGAAGTCAGGCATCGAGTACATGGCGTGGTTGGCGGACTGGTACGTAGCCAACTGCCGCAACCCCAAAAACCCGACCGCCCCGTCGGTGGGCTTCTTCCAGATCGGGGGCGGCATCGCGGGCGACTTCCCCATCTGCGTCGTCCCGATGCTCTACCAAGACATGGAAATGGAGGACATTCCCTTCTGGGGCTACTTCTGCCAGATCTCCGATTCGACCACTTCCTATGGGTCCTACAGCGGAGCCGTTCCCAACGAAAAAATCACCTGGGGCAAGCTGGACATCGACACGCCAAAATTTATTGTCGAGTCTGATGCTACAATCGTTGCCCCGCTTATGTTTGCGTGGATACTCAAATGGTGATCTACCCCCATGGAAAAGCGACGCATTATCGTTGACTATAAGAATATTACCTCGGACCAGCTGTCGCTGATCACCGATCGTTACCCGGAGGGTTTTGCGCCCGAAGACATGATTTCGTTCAAAAATTCCAAAGGAGAGACCGTTCGCGCGGTGCCTTTGGAGACCGAAGACACCAAATACCTCTTCAAAGTTTCGATCGAAATGGAGCGGCGCATGGAAGCCTTCATGGACGAAGACGACGACAGCGAACCCGCCTCCGACGAGGACGCCGCCCCTGAGGCCGACGTCGCCGAAGACCTCGACGACTAACCCGCCTCCCGCACCTTTTTGGAATCCGGCTCGGTTGCGGGCTGGATTTTTTTTGGCTGACTGGCTGACTGGCTGACTGGCTAACTAGCTAACTGGTTAATTGGCTAACTGGTTAATTAGCTAATCGGCTAGTTAGCCAGTCAGCTAATCGGCTCGTCAGCTAATCGGCTAGTCAGCTAATCGGCTAATTGGCTAGTTAGCTAGTTGGCTAGTTAGCCAGTCAGCTAATCGGCTAGTCAGCTAATCGGCTAATTGGCTAGTTAGCTAGTTGGCTAATTGGCTAGTCGGCTAATTGGCTAGCTGCGCGATTAGCGGCGGTGGTAGGATCCGCCTCGGGCGTAGGCGCGGCTGGTCCAAACGAGTTCTGCGAGGGCTGAAAGGACGTGTTCGGTGCTGAGGCCGGTGGCGTGCTGCAGTTCTTCGACGCGGCGGGGGCCGTCTAAGGCTTGGAGCACGGCGGCGAGGTGTCCACTTAAGGGCTTCAGTTCCTTGGCGGGGCTTCGGGCGGACCAGCCTAGGTGGGCCATGACCTGTTCGGGGTGAAGGGCCATTTGGGCGACGTGGTCGGCAATCAGGCTGAGGCATCCTTGGCTGTGGACGTCGTGCACCCGCCCCGGGAGGGCAAAAACGCTGCGGTCGTATCCGTTGGCCAGTTTGGCGGTGATGGAGGCGCCGCTTTGCATGGAGGCCTCCACGACGAGCACGGCGTCGCAAAGGCCGGCGATGATGCGGTTGCGTTTGGGAAAGTGGCCCGCACGGGCCGGAACGCCGAAGGGCCATTCAGAGATCCAGGCGCCACCCGACTGCAGGATGCGCTCGGCGAGCCGCGCGTTGGCGCGCGGCTGCGCGGCGTCGAGGCCGTGGGCCAGCACCGCCCAGGTCGGAAGCCCCGACCGCAAGGCCTCGCCGTGGGCGGCCGCGTCGATGCCCAGGGCAAGCCCGCTGACGATCGTGGGTTGGGCCGCCCCGAGCGCGTGCACCCAAAACTCCGTGTGGAGCAGGCCGTCGGGAGTGGGCGATCGGGTTCCGACCACCGAAAGCACGCGGTCGCTTTCTTCGAGCGTTCCGCGCACAAAAAGCAACGGCGGCGGGTCGTTCGTGTGGGCGAGCCGCTGCGGGTACTCGGGCGCCTCAAGGGGGATGCACCGAATTCCGTGGTCGGCGTGCTGCTGCACCATGCGCCGCACCTCGTGGAGCTGGTGCATGACGGTCTTGTTCCAGCGCCCGGGAATGTGCTGCGATTCCTGCTGAAAGTCGGCCAACGTCGGCGCCAGTTGCCGCAGCCAAGTGAGGGGTTGTTTGTGCTCGGCCTCAATCAGGCGGAGCGCAAGAAGGTATTCGTGTTCTTCGGTCATGCGACCAAGGTCCGATGCGGATTTTCGCCGAGTCGGTTCAAAACGTAAGCAAGCGTTTATTACCTTTGCCGTCCACTTGGGGGTATAGCTCAGCTGGCTAGAGCGCTTGCATGGCATGCAAGAGGTCGTCGGTTCGACTCCGACTATCTCCACGGAGTGTAAAAAAACCCCGCCGATTTCGGCGGGGTTTTCTTTTTACCATTCAGGATTTCGCGGAATTCACCCGCTTCGACTGAAAGCGCTGCAGGTGGTCGTGCAGGTTGGCTTTGATGGAATCCAGGAACTCTTGGGCTTGCGGGCTGGGCTTTTTGCCTTCGGGCCAGACAAACGACCAGTAGCTGCGAATGGGGAGTCCGCGCACCGGCTGAATGAAGAGGTTGCGCTGCTCGAGGTCCGCCAGCACGCTGACTTTAGGCATTATGGAGTAGCCGAGTCCGGCCAAAATGGACTGCTTGATAGCTTCGTTGGAAGAGAGTTCCAGGCGCATCTTGACGTGGAGCCCGTGCTGCTGAATGTAGCGTTCCATCATCTGCCGGGTGGCGGAACCCGGTTCGCGGAACAGCAGCGACACGCTGGCTAAGCGGTCGGGAGACCAAACTTCACCTGAAACGGGCGGGGTAGCGCCGACCAGGACAAACTCGTTGTCCATGACCGGAAACTCCGCGAGCCGCATGTCGGGCTTCAGGGAAATCAGCGCAAGGTCCACTTCGTTGGCGGCCAGCTGGGCCATCACCTGGGCTTTGTTGGAAACGCTGAGGCTAATGTCGACCGAAGGGTGGGCGTTGGCAAACGGCGCGAGGAGGTAGGGAGCCAGGTACTTTCCGGTGGACACCGTGCTGATTCGGAGGGTGCCCGAAATTTCGCCCTGGTAGTCGGCCAGGCATTGGTTGACCCCTTGGGTGCTGCGCAGCACCTCTTCGGCTTTTTTGGCGACGGAACGTCCGAATTCCGTGAGGTAGAGGCGCTTGTGCACGATTTCGGTGAGCGGAAGCGGAAAGTGCGCCTGAAAATTCTTGAGCTGGATGGACACGGCGGGCTGCGAGAGGTTGAGCTCTTCGGCGGTTTGGGTGACGCTCAGGGTGCGCGAAAGACGCACAAAAATCTCCAGCTGGTGCAGCGTGTACTTCATAAAAACATTTAATAGTTGCAAAGCTAACACCCTATAATTGTAAAAGTTCAAATCGGGTCAGTTTTGCGGGGTGAATTGGACCCCAAGGGCGGAACAGCAAGTGGTTGTAGCGACAAAGCACCGCAAAGAGGCGGTTTTGGCGTCGGTTTTTGGCCCCCGTTGGGGCCTTCGCCTCGAAGCCGCTGACGTAGACACCGACCTCTTGGGAACGTTCAGCGGCGAGGTTCCGCGGGTTGGGGACGTGCAGAGTACGCTCCGCGCCAAGGTCCAGATGGCGGCCGCGCGCTGCCCGCAGGCCGAGGTAGTGCTCGCCACCGAAGGCTCATTTGGGCCCGACCCCGTGCTGGGATGGGTGGCGTTGCACGAAGAGGTGCTGCTGTGGTCCTGGCCCCAGCAGGGCAAGGAACTTTGGGTGGCGCACCGCAGCCACGACACCAATTTTTCGAGTACCGACTCCACGGAATGGACCGAGGTGCAGCGCTGGGCCGAACGCGTGGGCTTTCCGTGGTCCCACCTCATCCTCCGAGACGCCCAAGGCCAGGTTCTTGCCAAAGGCATTTGCGATCCGGTGGAGCTTGAGCGGCTGTGGCGCGCGGCCGCCCAGGGCGGCGCGCCGCGCGTCGAAACCGACATGCGGGCCGACCGCAACCTCAAGCGCCAGGAGGTGCTGCGCACGTTGGCGGTGAAGACGCTTGAAGCGTTTGAAGCGCTTTGCCCGCATTGCCGTTTTCCCGGTTTTGTGGCCCGCCCGGCGGAGCCGGGCGCGCCCTGTTCCGCGTGCGGAACTCCTACGCGACGCCCCCAGCTGCTGAAGGCCGAATGCGCCGAATGCGGGCACGTGTCGGTTTGCGATTCCGAGGACCAACTCAAGGGGGCGGACCCCGCAACCTGCGACCGATGCAACCCCTAATGGACCTCGTTGTGCGCGGCGCCACCGCGACCCATCGGGGGCGAACGGAGGTTTGCGACCTCTGGGTGCGCCACGGCCGGGTGGAACGCCTCGAGCCCGAGGTGGCGCTGCCGGCCGGAGCCAATCCGCGCGAAATTGACGCCCGCGGACTTTGGCTGCTGCCCGGGGTAATCGACAGCCACGTGCACTTTCGCGACCCCGGTTTTCCGGCCAAAGGCACGATGCACAGCGAGTCGCGTGCCGCCGTGGCGGGTGGCGTGACCACGGTGTTCGACATGCCCAACACGCTTCCGCCTACCATGGACGTGGAGTCCTGGACCGACAAGATGCGCCGCGCCCGTCAACGGATGTGGACGAATTATGCGTTTTATGCGGGAATGCACGCCGAGCGCTGGCAGGACGCGCTGCGCATTGATCCCACGCAAATTCCCGGCTACACCGACGACGGGCTGTATATGCAGGAACGGGATGTTTTGCTGTGCAACCGTCCTGAGGTGCTCGAAAGCGTACTGCTCGAGGTGCCCAAAATGCTGGCGCTCCACTGCGAAGACGAGGCGCGCATCAAGCAGCAGCTGGTCGAGGCCCAGCGAAATTTTGGGGCGGAACTTCCGATTCGGGCCCACAGCCAGATACGCGACGAGGAGGCCTGCGTTACCGCCACGCAACAGGTGCTGGAGGTGCAGCGGTCTGTTCCGCGACCCGTACACGTTTTACATGTTTCTACGGCTCGCGAGGTGCAGTTGATTCGCGCCGCAGCCGCTGAAGGTCAGCGTGTTACCGCCGAGCTCTGCGTCCACCACGCGACCTTTAGCCAGGGAGACTACGGACGCTTGGGCGCGGCCATACGTTGGAATCCGTCGGTCAAGTCCAGCACCGACCGCGACTACCTGCGCCAGGCGGCCGCTCGCGGATGGATGGCCACGCTGGCCACGGACCACGCTCCGCACCGCTGGAGCGAGAAGGGCGGACCCTACGCCTGCGGCTGCTCCGGCGCGCCTTCAGTGCAGCACCTTTTGGTCCAGGCCCTCGAGTGGGTCCACGACGGCGAGTGGACGCTCTCCCAGCTCGTGCAGCTCACCAGCCACGGCGTGGCCGACCACTTCGGGCTGCGCGAGCGGGGCTACCTCGACCCCGGCTGCTGGGCCGACTTTGTCTTGGTCGACCCCCTCGGCGGAACCGAAGTGCGCCCCGACACCAGCTACTACGCCTGCGGCTGGTCGCCGTGGGAGCGCAAGCGCTTTCGCAGCCGCGTCGTCGCCACCTACGTCAACGGATGCGAAGCCTTCCACGCGGACCAGCGCCTTTGGGCCCCTTCGGCACCCGGTCACCCCTGTCTTTTTAATCCTACCGCATGAGTTTACTCCTCGAGAACTTTACCAGCCCGGCGCTGCTGTTTTTCTTGCTCGGAATCGCCGCCGCCTTGATTCGCAGCGATCTGGAGCTTCCGCCCACCTCGTCCAAGTTCATCTCGATCTACCTGCTGCTGTCCATCGGATTCAGGGGCGGTCAGGAGCTGGCCCACGAAACCCTGCGCCCCGACAGCACCGCCGTGTTCGCTTTGGCCTTAGCCTCGTCCATGCTCGTTCCGGTCTACGTCTTTTGGCTGGCCCGCCGCTCGCTGGGGGTGGCCAATGCCGGAGCCGTCGCCGCCGCCTACGGTTCCGTGAGCGCCGTGACCTTTGTGGCCGCGGGCACCTTTTTGGAGCGCATGGGCCTGCACTTGCCGGGCTACCTCGTCGCCGTGATGGCCTTTATGGAGGCGCCCGCGATCGTTGTGGGCCTGTGGCTGGCCCGCCGCGCGGGGGCTTCGGGCGGAACCGGTTCCTGGCTTCGACACGCCCTGACCAACGGGTCGGTGGTCCTCGTCCTCGGCAGCCTTTTGGTGGGATTCGTCACCGACGACGCCCAGGCGGAGGGCATCCGGCCGTTCACCAACGACCTGTTCAAGGGATTTCTGGCGGTCTTTTTGCTCGACATGGGCCTTTCGAGCGGCCGCAACCTCAAGGCCCTTTGGGGCGCGGGATGGCAGCCGTTTGCCTTGGCGCTGCTGCTTCCGCTCGTCAACGGAACCCTCATGGCCCTGCTGTCGTCGATCACGGGGGCGCCGGCCGAAGCCCGATTCATGCTCAGCGTCTTGGGGGCCAGCGCCAGCTACATTGCGGTGCCCGCCGCCATGCGCATTGCCTTGCCTGAGGCCAACCCCGGAATCTACCTCCCCATGGCGCTCGCCCTGACCTTCCCGGTCAACATGACGCTGGGGATTCCGTGGTACTACTGGCTGGTGAGCTAGTTGGCGAGGCGGTCTTGGGGCAAATGGCAGTTGGGACGCTAAACTCTAAACGGATTTCAAGCGTAATGTCTTGAATATGTGTCTGATGCGTGGTTCGCTTGCGGAGCGAAAAAGTAAAATCCGGATATATCCGAATGAACGGATGAGGGTGATTGCTCCGATCTTGCCACGAGTTGCCCGTTACCCGCAGCTTGCGAGCGAAGCGAGCTGCCGTGCTAGATAAACCGACGAACTTTTTTCACGTAGTCCGCGTAGTCCGGGTACTTGCCGGCGCTGATGCCTTCGCTGAAGTTGGCGCTTCCGTGGAAGAGGAAGATGAGCAGGATGCAGCCGACGATGCTGGCGTTGAGCCATTCGCCGGTGGCGGCGCCGGTGAAGAGGTAGAAGACGACCCAGATGGACTGCTCGCAGGCGTAGTTCGGGTGGCGCGAACGGCCCCAGAGGCCGGTGTGCACGAAGCCTTTGCCGTAGACGGGTCCGAGGTCTTCGCCCGCGGCGAGGCGGCGGTGCTTTTCGCGCTGGAAGTTCCATTGCTGCTGGTCCGCCACGAATTCAAGGGCGATGAGGGCAATCATGGCGAGGGCGAGCAGGGCGTCGAGGGTGGTGAGCACGCTGGTTCCGCCACTCGGACGCCAGGCGTAGGCGATCGGCAGGGTGAAGAGCAGGATCAGGCCCATTTGGTAGACGCAGATGAAGAGCAGGTGAAAGATTTGCCAGACCACGGGGCGGTTGAGCGGAGCCATTTGGCGCAAAACTTCCCAGCGGTAGTCCTCTTCGCCCTTCCAGGGGAGCCAGCTGTAGCCCCCGCGCCTCGCGAAGTTGAAGGTCAGGCGGGCGCCCCAGAGGCCTACGAGTCCGGCCATGAGGGTGGCGCGCGGATCCCATCCGGTGAACCACGCGGCGTAGACGGCGTAGACGATGGGCACGGTGCTCCACAGGCGGTCGACTTGGCTGTGGTTGCCGGTCAGCACCCCAGCGAGGTAGGTATAGGCAGTGAATCCGGCCCAAATGGCCACCAAGTTGCGGAGGAGTTCCGTCTGCTCGGGCTCGAGCGCGGGGCTGTAGAACCAGGACCAGGCGACGGCGCCAATAAGGGTTAGGCCGAGGAGGATGGCGGTGCGGATCATGCGTTTGAAGCGTTTAAAGTGTTTAGGCGACGCTAATGTAACCAAACGGTTAAATTCAAACGTTTTTCTATCTTGGGAACTATGAAATTCAGCTTTTTGCGCGGCCGTCTGGCCAAGCGCGGTTGGGAGTACCGCGATTCGTTTCCCACAGGACTGCGCCAGTACGTACTCGTGTTCGGTCCGCACACCCACAGCCGGGATTTTTGGACCGGACTCTGCATTCGCGAAGATTTGGGCCTGCACCACCTGCACGTGCTGGGCAAAAAGCCGCTTTTTCGCGGAATTCAAGGCTGGTTTTTGCGCCAATTGGGCGGAATCCCCGTCGACCAGCACGCCGCGGGAGGCGTCGTGGGCCAGGTGGTGGAACACTTTCGAAGCGACCCTAACTTTTGCCTCGCGCTAGCCCCCGAAGGCACGCGCGCCAAAGTGGACGGGTTGCGCAGCGGCTACTACGAGATCGCCAAGGCGGCGGGGGTTCCGATTGTCGTGATCGGAATCGACGCGGGACGCAAAATGGTGAGCATCAGCGCGCCCATGATGCCGTTGGACACCAAGGAGGCCACGGACGCCCGGGTGCTCGAAATTCTGGGTCCGCTCGAGGGATTTGTGCCCGAAAAAGGCCTGCAGCACCTGACGCCCGACCGCGCCAGCCGGCTGATGCCCGAGCAGCTGGCGTGGAACGCCCAGACCTTCCCCACCCGCTTGTTTTTGGACCAGCCCGTCGACGGCGGCCGCATTCAAATGACGCACGCCGAGGCCTACGCCGAGGCGCAGCGCTTCGCCCGCGGACTCTACGCCTTGGGCGTCGCGCCGGGCGATCGGGTGGCCCTGATCGGCAAAAATTCCGCCCACTGGCTCATTTACGACTACGCGGTGTCGCTGGCCGGAGCCGTTTCGGTGCCCATCTACCCCACGATCGACGGGCCCACGGCGCGGGCGGTTCTGGAGCATTCCGAGTCCAAAGTCGTGGTGCTCGGCAAGCTCGACGACGCGGGGCGCTACCGCGAATGCGTACCCGAAGGCATCGAGGTCGTCACCACCCCGGACCACCAGCGCGCCGACGCCCGCAGCTGGGAAGAGGTTTGCGCGATGGGCGACCCTGCGGCGGTGTTTCCGACCCTGCACCCCGACGACCTGATGACCATCATCTACACTTCGGGCACCACCGGAATGCCCAAGGGCGTGATGCACAGCTACCGAAACTTCCAGGAAGCGTTTCGCATCATTTTGACGCAGTTCAGCTTTTTGCACCAGGAGGTGTTTTTGAGCTACCTGCCGCTCTGCCATGTGGCGGAACGCATGATCATCTCGGCCGCCGGCGTCTACCTCACGGGGCGTGTGCACTTCGTGCAGTCGCTTGAAACGTTTGCCGCGGACCTCGAACGGGCGCAGCCGACGGTGTTTTTAGCGGTTCCGCGCATCTGGGAAAAGTTCGGCGAAACCCTGCACCGCAAGCTGCCCGCGGCCTGGCTGCGCCGGGCCTTGGCCCCCGTCCTGCGCAAAAAGCTCGGACTGTCCCGGTCGCGCTTGGTGCTGAGCGGCGCCGCCCCCATTCGCGCCTCGCTCATCGAGGAGTTTGCCAGCCTGGGCATTGTGATTCAAGAGGTCTACGGCATGACCGAAAACCTCGGCATCACCACCGTGAACTTCCGCGGGAACGTCCGCATAGGAAGCGTCGGCCAGCCCTTTGCGGGCACGAGGGTGACCCTCGGCGAGGGCGACGAAATCCTCTTGGAGAGCCCGACCAACACCCAGGGCTACTACCGCGAGTCCGAGCTGACGGCCGAACTCTTTCGCGGCGGCGCCCTGCACACGGGCGACGTCGGACGCTTCGACGAGGACGGCTACCTCTTCATTACGGGCCGCATCAAAGACATTTTCAAGACGGCCAAGGGAAAGTACGTGGCGCCGGCACCGATCGAGGGCCGCATCATGGAGGCCGACGAGGTCGAGCAGGTCTGCCTTTTTGGCGTCAACCTTCCGCAGCCCGTGGCCTTGGCGGTGCTCACCGAGCACGCGCTCACTCAGGCCCGCGAAGTTGTCGAGTCCCGCCTTCAGCAGCTGCTTGACGCCATCAACCGCGAGCTTCCGCAGCACGAGCGCCTCGCCCAGCTCATCGTCGTTCGGGAACGCTGGGAAGTCGACAACGGATTCATCACGCCCAGCCTGAAAATCAAGCGAAACCAGGTCGAAAAAGTCTACCACGACCTCGTGCACGGCGTGGCGGCGCGGGCAGAAAAGGTGGTGTGGGCCTAGCTAGTACCTAGTTGCCAGACGCTAGCTACTGGTTATGGCCTCGTCGTGAACGCGTTCCACCGCAGTTGGTCAACCACGGTGAGCTGGTGAGGACGCGTCACCGTCTCGGTTTTCACAGGAACGTCCAAGACCACCTGGGTTCCGCCCCGGGTAACCGGCAGCTTCATCATGCCGTCGACAGCTGAATCGCGTGCCGCCACGAGGTCCTTCATGGCCACTTCGTCGCCCGCCTTGAGTCCGGCCCACTCGTTGGGTCCAACTTTTTTAACCACTCGGTTCATTCCAAGGTTGCTTGCCTTGACCTTGAGGTCGTTTTTGCCCGCTTCCAGCGGATTCAGCGCCTTGACTTCGCTGCCTTGAGCGCGGTACTCGAGGCCCACAAGCTTCAGCGCGTCGGCGTAGGGCAGCGGTTCGCGGCCTTCCACGTGCCGGGCAAAAAACGCGCGGAGCCCCGGGACCTCCACCACTTCGCAGAAGGCGTCAAAGAACCCGGTCTCGTCAAACGCGCGGTCCGGTCCGTACTGGGCGTGCAGGGCCATGATCACGTCGATGAGCGTCCGCTGCCCGTCGTGGGCGCCCCGAATCTGGGCGTCGATCAACCAAGCCATCACCGCGCCGCGGTCGTACACGTGCAGGTAGGCATCTTTGTAGGGCTTGTCGAGCATGTTGCGCGACATTTCGGTGAAGCTGAACTTGCGGTTGGGGAACTTCTCGCCTTGAATCAACTTGCCGCGCATCGCGTCGAGGTACTCTTTTTCGGTGAGGCGTCCGCCTTGGTAGCGAATCAGCTGGGCGAAGTACTCGGTGACGCCTTCGTACAGCCACAGGTGCTGGCTCATGGTCGGATTGGCGTAGTCAAAATCGTGAATGGCCGGCGCATGAAGGCCCAAGGGCGTGATGATGTGCATGAATTCGTGGACGGCGGCGTCGAGGAGCTGTTTTTCGACGCGGAGTTCATCTGGCATGCGCTCGCCTGAACCAAAGTCGCCGAGGTAGTACACTGACGAAGTGTTGTGTTCCAGGGCGCCAAAGCCTTGCTGGCTCAGGGCGCGGACCACCTTGAGGATTCCGCCCACGCTGGGCTTGCCGCTGAACAAAATGTCGCCCGCCCAGCGAAAGTCGCCGACCATGGTCAAAAAGGTGTAGCGGTCTACCGGAAGCTGCGGCAAGAAGCGCGCGACCGCGGCCATGTCGGCCTCGAGTTCGCGCTTGAACTCGGCGGCACGGGCCGTGCCGTTCAGGTCCAAAACCGCAACGGTTACCCGCGTATTGGCCACCCAAAACCCCGCGGTATCGGGCTTGGTGAGCAGCACCGGATTGTCGAGTAGCGCATGGTAGCTTTGGGCAACCAGCTTGGTGCGGTCGCCCAAGACCTCGCCTTCGAGCGACGTGGCGGCAAACCAACCCTGGGGCGTGCCCAGATCCACGGTGACCGGTCCGCGCTCTTGGCCGGTCCAGAAGCCGTAGACTCCGCCGCCGTTCAGCACCGACCCTTTTTGGTCGTCGTGGAACGTGCTGGCGGGTTCAAAAATCTTGTCTTTTTTCACCTTCAGCTCCATGATGCTGGCCACGGTGTAGCGCACGGCCACCGGAGCCGCATTGCCCTTCACGGACCAGCTGTTGTTGCCCATCTTTTTGACTTTGAGGGCGTTGCCCTGAGCGTCAACCGCGGCGAAGTCGGTAACAAACCGACCGTAGTCCAAGGTGGCGTAGGTGCCCGGTACCGTTTTGGGCAGGTGATAGGTCGCCGCAAATCCGTCGGCAAGGTTCGCATCAGGTGCCGCAAATCCACGGTGTTCCACGGTCGCACCGTCGGCCTTAAGGTCAACTTGGTACACCGACTGGGCGTTGGCCACGGTACCCGTAAAAAGTCCAAAAAGGGCAAGGAGTGTAGCGTGTTTCATAAGATGGAGATGCGGATTGGTGATGATGGGTTGCACGTCGGTGCGTTTAGTCGCGCAAAGGTCTTAAAAATTACGCTGCGCTTGGCGCTTCGCGCTTTCGGCGCTGCGCGCGGTTACTTGTTTCTCGTTGCTTGCTGCGCTGAGCTCTAGGGCGCTTCGCGCTAGGGCCCCTTCGGGGCTAAAGCCGCTACGCGGTAACTAGAAACCAGCAGCAAGTAACGGTCATCCAACGAGCGAACAAACCTCGCTAATAGTTCCAGCGCCCCCGGTAGCTGTCGTAAAAGTCCATGCCGATTTTGAGCCGGAATCCAGGAACTTCGGGAGTTCCGCGGTTGGTCCAGACGCGGTAGGCGCCGATGCGGGCGCGCTGGTCCCAGAGGCGAATGGGGAGCTCGAGTCCGCCATAGACCTCAGCGTGGAACACCTTGGCCTCGGCGACGTAGACCATGCCGCCCCCCACAGCGGGCACGAGGTGCAGGGCGCGCACGAGCGGAATGCGGTCCAGCAGCGAGCGGTCAAAGTGGTGAATGAGGTAGGCTTCAACCCAAGGGCGGGCGGTGTGGTAGGTCGAGTCCAGCGCTTGAAGGCTGGTCGTGGGGTTGCTCAACAGGAGTTGGTCGGAACCGCGAAAGAACCGGTGCTCGATGAACCGGATCGAATCGAGTTCCTTGGCGAGGAAGGTGCCAAAGCCCGCGTTCCAGTGGGTGGTCCCCCAAAAGCGGGACTGCCGAAAGTCCTTGGCGTTGAGGCGCAGCGACGTGAAGTTGACCATTCCGCCCAAAAGGCCGGGAATGCCTTGCCGGGCCTGAAACGTGAAGGTGGGCCACGTGCTGCCCAGGGCGATTTTGCGCGGACCCTTCAGGACGTAGCGCTGTCCCGGCGTGTAGCTCAAGTCGGCCCCTACCAAGGCGATGGTGTAGGTGCGAAACGGCGTAGGGGCGTTGAGCTCCCCAAAGAGCTCGTTGGACCAATCCTCGAGCTTGAGGTCGGTGATGGCCTGGCGGCGCGAGAAGTCAAAGGAGGTGCGCAGGTAGAGGCCATTGGCGAGCTCGATGCGGTGGGAGCCTTCAAAAAACGTTTTGCGGACGTAGTTTCCGCGGGCAAACGTGCCCAAAATCGGCTCGTAGGTGTTAACAAAGTCATAATTGTCGCCGAGCGAGAGGCGGAGCGCCGCAAAGCGGCGCGGGTTGTATAGGTAGGTCGCCGTGAGGTCGCCTCGGACGTCTTGGTTGACGATTCCGTAGTCGAGGTTTCCGTCTACTTCAAGCCGCTGCTGGCTCGAAAAGGTGCGGCTGAAGCTGCCACCGAGGTTGTGCCGGTATCCGCCCACGCCAAAAAAGCGCATCTGGGCCACGATGGGCAGTACAAACCAGCTGTAGCCTTTGCGCGTCGAACGGTAGCCGACGCCAGCGACGAGCGGTTCCCACCAGTGAAATTTGTTGTACTCCGCATCGACGCTGTCTTTGTACCGGTCGGAATCGTAGTACAGCGTCAAGCTATCCTGATAAGTGATGTGCTTGGCCTCGCCAGGCGACAAGGCGATGGTCCGAGCGGAAGCCCAAACACTTGGATCCGCTTTAAATGCTTCAGGACTGTACTCCACGGCAGCCAAGCCTAGGTCGCGGGGCCGAAAGTCGACGTCAAATAGGTACGCGCTGTGGCGGATTTCGGTGCAGGCGGTGTCGCCTACGGCATCCAATAGGCTGAAGCTCCGCGAGGTGGCTACTGAACGTCCATCAACCAAGGCATAGGTTTGGTGCACGCGTGCCGAACGAAAGCGGGCGAGCGACGCAACCGGAAGCTCGACGTCCGCCGAAACCAACGTGTAGGTGCGGTCGTCGATGACGAGGGTTCCGCGCAACCCAGCGCCGGCTGCCCCGCGGGGCTCGATGGCAATGGTCCACAGGACCGAACCGTCCACCGCCTGGGCATGAAGCACGCGGGCTTTGTACTGCAGGGCGGCATCGGCTGCCAACGGGGACGGAATAGGCGCCGACATGAGCCGAGGCAGCTCAATACTGGGAGCGTACAAGTCAAAGTTTCCGTCGGGGTAGGACTCAAAAAAATGCTTCCCTAACGCTTGAAACCGCTCCTGCGGCGCCGCACCCTCGTCGCGGCCTACGTTGAATTGCATCTGCACGCTGCGGCCGTCGCTAAGTCCGCCACTCGTGGTATGTTCGTCAGCCAGGTAAATGCGCTCGCTGTAGCGGTCGGGCGCCGCAAAGAGGCTGGTGCTCAGGGCCTCGCGGAGCTGGATTCCGCGCCCCGAACCTATACTCGACTTGACTGCCGTGCTGCACTGAAAGCTCGGAAGGGGGGTGTGGCGGCGCCCTGCCTCGCGCAGCACTTCGTAGGCTTTGTCAATCGGCTCCGCCACGACCAGTACGGCGTCGAGGTTGACGTTGCGCAGGGAGTCCGCCTCCGATTGGCCGAAGGCGGCGAGGCTGCTGCACAGCAGTACTAAGAGGAACAATTTGACGCGAGGCACGCCGCGAAGGTACTCAAGTGCCGTGCCACACGGGTCCTGAGGACCCTTAGAGCTCAAATAAGAACCCCTGCTTCGCCAGCGACGTGTAGCGCTGGGTGTCGAATCGGTACAGGCGCGCGGGGCGGTGGCGCACCGCTTGCTGGGTTTTGTCGAGGGGTTTGAGCACTTCCATGCTCAGGATTTTCTTGCGGAAGTTCGCTTTGTCGAACTGCGTGTTGAGCACGGCCTCGTAGAGCGTTTGCAGCTGGGCGAGCGTGAACTCTTCGGGCAGCAACTCAAATCCGATGGGGTGCTGCCGCACCTGGCGCTGAAGGGCGTCGAGGGCGGTTTGCAGCAGCTCCCGGTGGTCAAAGGCCATTTCTTCGAGGTCGCTCAGCGACTTCCAGCGCGCCTTCACCGCCCACGAGGCAGGCCGGGGATTGTACTTGGTTTGGTTGATGAGCGAGTAGAAGGCGGTGGTCACGACGCGGCCCAAGGGATGTCGGTCGACCCGGCCAAAGGTTTTCAATTGGTCCAAGAACACGTTGTCGAGGCCGGTGAGGTCGTGCAAAATTCGCGTGGCGGCCTCGTCAATGTCCTCGTCCATGCGCACCAGGTCTCCGGGAAGGGCTTCGTAGCCAAAAAAAGGCTCGGCGCCCCGCTCGATGACGAGGATTTGCAGGCGGACGCCGTCAAAGCCAAACACGACGCAGTCGACGGACTGGCCGAATTGGAAGTAGGGGCTAAGCCGCGCGCGTTCGGATTCGAGGCTCATGGGGTCAAGGTAGTGGTCCAAGTTAAGCCTTCTTGGCTGTTGGGCCCCACGGTGAGCGTGAGGGTTCCCTGGGTGAAGGCCACGCTTCGGCCCTGCCCGTCGCGCTGGGTGAGGGCTTCGCGCGGAAGTTCGAGGCGCACGCGCACCTCGCCGCCGGGTTCTAAGTACACCCGTTTAAAACCCTTAAGCGCTTTGACCGGGTACAATTGGCCGTTGCCCTGACGGCCCACGTAGAGCTGCACCACGTCGCTGCCGGCGCGGGTTCCGGCGTTGCGCAGCGTTACCGTGGCGGACCATCCCGTGGCGCTGGGCTTCACTTCGAGGTCGCGGTAGTCAAACTTCGTGTAGCTCATTCCGAAGCCAAACGGGTAGGCAGGCGCATTCGACTCGTCGGTGTAGTGGGACCAAAATACCTCGGCCTTGGGTCCGGGGCGGCCCGTGGCGTAGCCGTCGTAGCTCATCGGAATCTGGCCTTCGTGGCGCGGAAACGTCATAGGTAGGCGGCCGTAGGGTTCCCGGCGGCCGGTCAACACGTCGGCGAGGGCGCTTCCGCCCAGGGTGCCGGGCTGCCAGGCCCAAAGAATGGCGGCGGCTCCGTCCTGAATCCAGGGCTCGAGAATCAGCGGACGCCCCGCGTAGACCACCAGCACCACCGGTTTTCCCGTCGCCAAGGCCTTGCGAACGAGGTCCTGCTGGACCGCACTCAGGCGAAGCGAAGCGCGGCTGCGGCCTTCGCCCGATTCGTATCCGTGTTCGCCCACAGCCAGCACCAATACGTCGTGCTTGCGGAGGGCTTTGATCGCCGCGTCGTTGGCGCGGGTGTCGGTGTGGTTGAGGGTGAGTTCGGCGTGAAACGCTTCTGGACCGACCGAGTGGGGCGAAGAGGCCACGTAGGTCCAAGTTCCCGCCACGGCCTCTGCCAGCGACTGCGCCGACTGGTCTTTGGCCGAAACCCGCCAGTTGCCCAAAACGCCATTCTTTTCGGCGGCGAGGGGTCCCGTAAGCCCGACGCGCAGGCCAGCCCCCAGGGGCAGTACGCCCGAATTCTTGAGCAGCACCGACGACTTGACCGCCATTTCGTAGGTGTCGGGGCGCACGTCGGGCCTAGCCGTTCCGCAGTAGCGGTAGGGGTCGTCCATCAATCCGAGCTGGAATTTCAACGTCAAAATGCGGCGGGCGGCCTCGCGAAACCTCAGGCTGTCGGCGGGGTTGCGTCGCGCGAGCTCCACGCCAAAGCGCAGGTAGCCGTCGGACTCCATGTCGACGTCGCATCCGGCGGCCAAGGCGCGGTCGGCCGCGTCGCGCAGGTCGGCGGCGTAGCCGTGCGCGGTCATTTCGCCCATGGAGCCCCAGTCCGACACGACCACGCCGGTGAAGCCCATGCGCCGCCTCAATTCGCCCCAAACAAGGGCCGAGTCTCCCGTCGCGGGGATTCCGTTGGCGGCGCTGAAAGCGTTCATCACGGTGGCGGCTCCGGCCTTAACGCCGGCTTCAAACGGCGGCAAGATCCAATTGTACAGGGTGTGGGCGCTGTATTCGGTGGTGTGGTAGTCGCGTCCGGCGACCGCAAACCCGTAGCCCGCAAAGTGCTTCAAGCAGGCCGCTAGCGTCGACGGATCGCTCAGGTCGTCGCCTTGAAATCCGCGCACGCGGGCCTCGGCGATGCGCGAAGCGAGGTAGGGATCTTCGCCCGCACCTTCCATTACGCGGCCCCAGCGCGGGTCGCGGCTGACGTCGACCATGGGCGCAAAGGTCCAGTTGATGCCGTCGGCCGTGGCTTCGCGCGCGGCCGCTCGGGCGGAATTTTGGATCGCCTCCAGGTCCCAGCTCGCGGCCTCGGCGAGGGGAATCGGCGCCAGGGTTTGGTAGCCGTGGATCACGTCCAAACCAAAAATGAGGGGAATTCCCAGACGGGTCTCTTCGACTGCTACTTTTTGCAGCGCGCGAACCTGGTCCACGCCGGCGACGTTCAGAACGGAACCGACTCCGCCCTGCTTCAGGGCGCGCACCCGCTGCTCGACCCAGTCGTTGCCGACGGGGAGGGGTCCGGTGGCGTTCCAAAATCCGTTGTACTGGTTCGTTTGGCCGACGAGCTCTTGCAGCGTCATGAGGGCCAACACGCTGTCCACGCGAGCGGAAACGGGCTTCACTTGGGCGGCGAGGAGCCCGGGCAGCAAACTGAGTACGAGGAATTTGTAGCGCATAACTAGGGGGTAAATTAAAAAGGGGAGGGGCAAAACCCCTCCCCCTAGGGGTACATCAACACCAAGTTTGTTTACTGTACCGTAACTCGAGCAATGTTTTGACCGCGGTCGCTCACCGTGCGCACGAAGTACACCGCCGGAGCCCATCCTTCGGTCGCAATGCGCGCGATGCCGTTGGCCGCTTCAGCCACGTGAACGACTTGACCCGTCAACGTGGTTACTTCGACGCGGATGGCTTCCGCAACACCCGACTCCACCACAAAGTAGCCTTGGGCCGGGTTCGGGAATACGCGGGCTGAAATCAAGCCCTCAGCCAACGAAGCGTCGGCACCGCAAGCCAAGCACGAAGCGTAGCATACCACCGGAAGGGTCGTGTTTTGGCCCGTAACGCTCTGCAGGACGCGGTTGGTAAATCCGCCCGTCGTCTTGGTGCACAGCGAGTCGCTGGAGTTGGGAGCGAGTTGCTCGCTGCTGGCCCAGTTGTCCATAGAGAACTTGTACTCCCACTGGCCGGTCAGCAAGGGAAGCGTTACCGTGAATACGTTGTCGTTGTCGGGGTCCGTCATTTGGTTGGCGTTGCCGCTCCAGTTGTTGAACTGTCCGCTCACGTACAGGTTGGTGAAGGTGCTGGTAAGGCCCGTCATGTCGACCTGGAAGGTGATGTTTTGCGTGGTGGCAGGCGCTGGGCAGCTTCCGTCGGTGGTGCACTCGCCAAAGCAGGTACGCAGGTGGAAGTCGCTGTTCATCGCCGTCATGCCGCGGTCGTTGTAGGGACCTACGGCGCACGATTTGCCCGCGAGGTTTTCTTTACATCCCCAGCTCGGGCAGTTGCCGTTCAAGAAGGTGAAGTCTGAAGACCAGCCCGTGGGCTTGCGCAACGTCTTGGTGTAGCGCGTCGTGCCCGCGATCAAGGCCATTTTGTGGTCGCCGGGGGCGCCCATTCCCGTACCGCCGGCAATGTATACGCCCGTGGTGTCTACGGTTTGGTTGGCCATGTTCACTTGCCACGTGGCGTACTTCACGCCCGTGCAGCTCACGCAAGACTGCCAGCACACGCCGGTCAAGATCGTGTCGCCGTTGAGGCGCGCGAAGCGGTTCGTGAACGAACCCGTGGTCTTGGTGCAGGTTGATCCGGCCGTGAGGTTTTCTTGTCCGCTCCAGCCGTCGAGGGTGAATTTGTACTCGACCGAGTCCGCGGTCAACGGAAGCGTGGTGGTCCACACCGAGTCGTTTTCAGGGTCAGTCAGCGGGTTGCAGCTGCCGCACCAGTTGTTCCAGGTTCCGTTCACGAAGACGCCCGTGTAGGTCGCGCCCGTGTAGCCGCGCATGTCGACGATAAAGGTTACCTGTTTTTGGGCGAAGCCGGCAAACGCCGAAAGCACCGCCACCAGAGTAAGGAGTTGTTTCATGTTAAGCGAATTAAAAATTAAGAAGGGTATGTTTATCGGTTACTGAAATACGCGGATGTAGTCCACGTACATGGATTGCGGAAAAACGGTGCTGGCGTCGGGCGCACCGGGCCAATTGCCTCCCACCGCGATGTTGGCGATGAAGAAGAAGGGGGCGTTGTGGCGGTAGGTCGCCGGGCTGACGTGGCTCACGTTGATCGTGTGGTAGAGTTGGTCGTCGACCAAGAACTGAAGGGAATTCTCAACCCATACCAAGCTGAACACGTGGTAGGCTTGCGAAAAGTCGCCCTCGCTGAGCGTGTAGGTCCCCGTGCGGTAGGTGCTCACGCCGCTGCCCTGCACGCCCCAGTGCGCCGTGCCGTGCACTTTGTTCGGCTGGTGGCCGATGAGTTCCATGATGTCGGTTTCGCCGCAGGCGGGCCAGCCGACTTGGCTGATGTTGGCTCCGAGCATCCACAGGGCAGGCCACAGTCCTTGCCCCTTGGGCAGCTTGGCGCGGATGTCGATGCGCCCGTACTGAAACTCGCGCTTGCCTTTGGTCGTCACGCGGGCCGAGGTGTATTCGGCGCCGCCGAACTGCTCCTTGCGGGCCGTGATGATCATGCGGCCGTTGTCGACGCGCACGTTGCTCGGGTCGTTGCGGTAAAACTGGAGCTCGTTGTTGCCCCATCCGGTGGCGCCGGTCTCGTAGTTCCACGAGGAACTGCTCAGCGACGAACCGTCAAATTCTTCGGCCCAAACCAGGGATTTGCCCGGGTAGCTCGTGGGCGTCACGTAGCCGCTGTCGGTCCCGGCGTAGGAGTCGTCGTTCTCGAGGGTAACGGTAAAAAACGGATTGGGAAGCAGCACGTGCTCCGGCTCAGAGAACGAGACCCACAGGGTTTCGTCGGGCTCGTAGGTGCTGTCTCCGCGGACCTCGAGGGCGAGCTGCGCCACCTTCTCGCCTTTGGGCCACGTCACGGTTCCCGAAAAGGCGGTGAAATCTTCGCCCGCCGTCGCGGTTTGCCCAATGAACTCCACTTTGGCCGAGGTTGCGCGGCCCGCAGGTTCGCTCAGTTCGACGTTGAGCTGCTTGATTTGGGCCGTAGCGCCTTCCGAAAGGCGCACGTCGTCGGCTACCAGGTTGGGCAGCTCGACGCTCGCGCATGCGGTCAGGGCGATCAGGGCATTCAGGCTCAGCGCCATGTTCCGCAGCATTAAGAGTTGGACCTTAGGGTGAAACGCCACAGACCGGTGCCCCAGTTCACTTCGATTTCCATGCTGCGCACGCCGGTGGCGGGGTCTTCAGCGGTCCACAAAATGTCGTAGGTGATCGAGTTGATGGGGTTGAACACCTCGCCGCCGTTGGCGGCCTTGGGCAGTCCGATGAAGGCGCCGAGGCCCTCCATCTTCAGCTGGTCGCGGGTCGAGGTGCCGCTGGGCGGAATCAGCGTGAACGCGTGGGTTCCGCTGCCCCAGGCCACTTTGGCGCCGGTCAGTACGCTTTCGGGATGGCAGCCGTCGGCGGCTACGCCCATGTAGGTTTCGGCCCAAATGTCGCCTTTGGTGTCGTACACCACGCTTCCGTCGGCTTTAAACACCCATTCGTCGTTGTACATGCAGGGGCGGTCGCTGGCGGCGGTGGCGCCGATGGCCCACCACGTTTGGCTGCCGTCGGGCGGACCCACCCACAGTGAGCCGGCGATGGGCGCGAGCTTCCAGGTGCGCTCCGTGCAGCCCGTCAAAAACTCGACCAGGCCGGTGCAGGGGGGCGCGGCGTCGCGGTAAATCACCACTTGCGCCGAATCCACGGCCATTCCGCCTTGGCTGAAGACGTAGTGCTTGACCGTGTAGGTACCGGCCCGCGAAAGCGTTACCGTAGCCTCTTGGCCCTCCGCCATGGCGCCGTTGGAAACCTCCCAGCGGTACATGAACGGGTTGCCCGTGGCCGAGCTGACGAGCTGGACCGTGTTGGAATCAATCATGTTCACGGTAAACGAGGCTGCCGGCAAGTCTCCGAGCGGAGTTTTGCTGCCCTCGTAGGGCTGGCAGGCGACGAGCAGCGCGAGGGCGGCGAGCGTCAGGGAACGTACAAAAGCCTTCATCAGTAGTTCGGATTTTGGATTAGGGCGCCTTGCGCGGCGTCGAGTTCGGTTTGCGGAATGGGAAGCCACTGGTGCTTCGGGTGCTGGTAGCCTTTGGCGCCGAGGACTTCGGCGGCTTTTCCGGTGCGGACCAGGTCAAAGAACCGGTGGCCTTCGGTGGCGAGTTCCAAGCGGCGCTCGCGGGCAATCGCCTCGAGCAGGGCCGATCCGCTGGCTTGCACGGGCGGAAGTCCGGCGCGTACCCGCACCTGGTTGAGGTAGCCGCGGGCGGTGGCTTCGTTGCCTCCGCTGCGCGCCAGGCCTTCGGCGGCCATCAGCAGCACGTCGGCATAGCGAATGACGCGCACGTTCGTGCCCCAGTTGAGGGCAGGTTCGCCGTCGGGCGACAGCGCGTCTTTGCGCGGAGCGTACTTGTACATGAAGTAGCCCGTGTTCTGGTATCCGGGGCTGTAGCTGGCTCCGGCCAGCGAGTCGCCGTTAATGATGGTGTAGGGACGGCGCGGGTCGCCAGCCATGGCGTCGTACAGCTCTTGGCTCACGGGTGCGAATCCCCATCCGGGCGAAAAGACGGGCCCGTCGAAGTCGCGCATTCCGCACATTTGAACCCCGACGTTGCCTTCGCCGTAGCCGCTGCCAAACACTTCCCAACCCACGGTGGAGTTTTCGCTGTAGGCGATTTCGAACACGCTCTCCGGTCCGTGCTCGTTGGCGCGGGTGAAGATGTCGGCAAAATCAGGCGTGAGCGCGTAGACGTTGGATTGAATGACTTCTTCGCTCAGCTGGGCGACCTGGTCCATTTTGACGTTCATGTACAGGTAGCCGCGGGCCAGCAGGGCCTTGGCGGCGCCTTGGGTAACTCGGCCTTTCTCGGAACCTCCCACGCTCAGCGGCAGGTCGGGAATCGCCGCCAGCAGGTCGGCCTCCACTTGAGCAAACACCGCCTCGGGCGTAGCCATCGTCACTTCGTAGTACTCCTGCGGACTGAGCGTCTTGGTAATCAGGGGCACGGAGCCAAACAAGCGCAGCAGGTCCAGGTAGAAGTAGGCGCGAAGGAACTTAGCTTCGGCGCTGGTGCGGCGCACGAAGTCGTCGCTGGCTCCCGGAACGTTTTCAATCTTCTCCAAGAACAGGTTAGCCCGGTACACGCCGCGGTAGTTCTTGCGCCAGAGTCCGGCCTGCGGACCCAAGTTGGGCGTCAGCCCAAAGTTGTCGTAGGCCACAAACGCGGGCTGGTCGCTCGCGTCGCTGCCCCCGGCGTGCGCATCGTCCGACGCTACCGTCTGGAGCAGGTACATCACCGAGAATCCGGTTTGGTCGTTCCACTGCAAAACGTCGTAAACGCTTACAAGCGCTTCGTACGCTTGACCGGGATTTTGGTAGTAGTTGATTTCGAGTTCGCGCCCGATGGGGTCTACGTTCAAGAAGTCTTTGCCGCAGCTGGCGAGGGCCAGGCTTCCCGCAGCGATCAGGGAGAGGTGAAGCGTCTTCATTAGTTCAATGAGGTGGTAAATCCGATACTGTGCATGCGTGCTTGCGGGTAAATTCCGCGGTCGACGCCAAAGCCGTTGCCGATTTCGGGGTCAAACCCGCGGTACTTCGTCAGCGTCAGCAGGTTGTTGCCCGAGTAGTACAGTCGGGTGCGCTTGAGGCCGAGCTTGGTCGCCAAGCCTTCGGGGAGCGTGTAGCCGAGCTGCGCCGTTTTGATGCGCACAAAACTGCCGTCTTCCACATAAAAATTCGAGCTGCGCGCGAAGTTCATGTTCTTGTCGAGCGCCGTCAACCGAGCGTAGTCGTTGGTGCTGCCTTCGCCCGTCCAGCGGTCGAGCGCGGACCCATTCAAGTTGGCCGTCGGCAGGTCGTAGCGGCGGGTGGCGTTGTAGATCTGGTTTCCGGCGACCCCTTGAACGAACACTACCGCGTCAAATCCGCCCCAGCGGGCATTCAACGTAGCGCCAAACGTGAAGTCGGGCGTCGGATTGCCCAAGTAGGTGCGGTCCTCGGCGTTCAGCTCGCCGTCCTCGTTTACGTCTACAAAGCGGAAGTCGCCGGCCACCGCGTCGGGCTGCAGCAAGTCGCCTTCGGCATTGGCGTGCGCGGCCACTTCGGCCGAATTCTGAAACACCCCGTCAGTCAGGTAGCCAAAAAAGTAGCCGATGGGCAGTCCCTCTTGGATGCGCGTAATCTCAAGCCCCTGCGGACCCCAGCGCTGACCGGGCAAGTAGCCGCCGTCGTTGCCGAGGTAGACCACTTCGTTGCGCAAAAAGCTCACGTTGCCGGCCACGCGCAAGCTGCGGGTGGGGCTGAAGCTGCGTTCGTAGCCCGCCTCGAAGTCCATGCCCATGTTGAGCATGCGGCCCACGTTGGCGGTCGGGGCGTCGTTGCCAATGTAGTCGGGCAGCACCGGGCGGGTTTTCATGTCGTAGGTCGCACGGTGGTACAGATCGACGTTGGTGTAGAGGTACTTGCCCCAGCGCACGTCGGCTCCAAAGTTGGCTTGGCCCACCCGCTCCCAACGCAGGTCGGGGTTGGCGATTTGGCTCGGCGAGGTGCCGTTTTGCATGAATTCGTTGTAGCCAAAGCTGTAGTTGCGTCCGCCCGAAATCGTGGCGGCGTACTCGAGCGAGCCGGCGGCGTCGTTGCCGCTCATGCCGTACCCGGCGCGGATTTTAAAGTTGGTGATCAGGTCTGAATTCCACCAGGCCTCCTTGTGCAGGTTCCATCCCGTCGAAATCGAAGGGAAGTAGCCCCAGCGGAAGTTGGGTCCGAACCGGCTCGACGCGTCAGCGCGCAGAATCACGGTGGCCAAGAAGCGGTCGTCGTAGTCGTAGTTCATGCGGCCAAAGTAGGATTCGATCGCGTAGCGCTCCCAGCGTCCGCCGTACACGCGCTCCGACTCGGCGTTGCGGGCGTAGCTGATCGTGGCAAAGCCGAACTCGTCGGTGGGCACGTCGCGCTTGCTTCCGCCCATAAAGCTGCCGTTCACGGCCTGCGCCGAGTGGCCGGCGACCGCGTCAATGTGGTGCGCGCCAAAGTCTTTCGTGTAGGACACGGTGTTGTCCCACATCCACGAAAAGGCGCGGTTGAAGCTCTGGGTCACCAGGTTGGTGTCGAGGAAGTTGGTCGCGTTGAGGTAGTACGACGGAACGAATCCGTTGCCCCCATAGAACGCGAGGTCGATGCCCAAGCTCGTGCGCGCCGTCAGTCCCTCAGCCAGCTTGGCCTCGGCATAGGATTGGTGCACGATTTTGTCGGACCACCCCACGTTGGTGTTGGTCAGCAGCGCCGCCACCGGATTCACCACTTCGCTCGTCACGCGGGGCGAAATCGCATAAATGCCGCCTTGGTCGCGGACCAGGTTGCTGCGCAGGACGCCGCCCACGGTGTAGGGGGACTGGCTCAACCGCAGCGGGTTGGTTTCGTACACCGGCGTGATCGGATCCATGTTCAGGGCGCGGCCCAGCGGCGAACCGAACTCCGTGTTTTCGGCCACGGACTGGCTGGTGTTGTGGGTAAAGGCCGTGCTCATGCCCACTTTAATGGCCCGGTGCACTTGGTTGGTCGTGTTGAGGCGGGCCGAAATCCGCTCGAAGTTCGAGCGCCCCGGAGCCACAATGCCCTCTTGGCGGTAGCGGCCCACCGACGCAAAGTAGCTGGCGTCTTTGCTGCTTTGCGCCATGCTTACGTCGATCGACTGCACGGGCGCGTTGCGGTTGAACACGGCGTCTTGCCAGTCGGTGCCCTCGCCCAAGGCGCGCGGATCGGCGTAGGGAATCGCCTGTCCGGCGGCTCCCGCCATTTCGTTTTGCAGGGTGGCGTACTCGGTCGCGTTGAGCGTCGACACCTTGCGCCAGGGGTTTTGCACGCCCTGGTAGGCTGAAACGCTTACGTTCATTTGGCCTCCGGCACCCTTGCCGCTCTTCGTGGTCACGATGATGACGCCGTTGGCTCCGCGGGCGCCGTAAATGGCAGCGGACGCAGCGTCCTTAAGTACTTCAATCGTTTCAATGTCGTTGGGGTTGAGGTAGTCGATGCCGCCCCCAATCACCACCCCGTCCACGACGTACAGCGGGTCGGAACCGTTGATCGACGCGGTACCGCGAATCCGCACTACGCTACCGGCTCCCGGCTGACCTGAATTTTGGGTGATTTGCACCCCTGCGGTGCGGCCTTGAAGTGCCTGCTCCACCCGGAACAAGCTCATGCTCTCCAGGTCCTTGGCCTTCACCTGGGCGATGGCCCCGGTTACGTTGCTCTTCTTTTGGGTACCAAAACCGACGACGACGATTTCGTCGAGTTCCGTGGCTTCAGCGCGGAGCTGGACCCGCATGCCGTTGCGCGCCGGGACCACCACCTCGGTGTAGCCGAGCGCGCGGACCCGTAGCGAGGCGCCTTCATTCACTTTTACGGTGAATTTTCCTTGGGCGTCCGTAGTGCCGAGTACGCTGCTCGAGGTACTGAGCATGAGGACGGCGTTGGGCACAGGGCTTCCGCCGTCTTGCTCGACCACGCTGCCTTGAACGGTCGTGGTTTGGGATTGGCCCCAGGCCGTTGGGCTCAACGCAAGCACCGCAGCGGCGGCAAGGACAATGTATCGCTTCATCATAGGGATAAATATCTTATGGTAAATTCTACCATTAACCTTCGCAATATAGTACGCATTACTAAATGTGGGTAACGCACTTTAAATGTATTAAGTAATTGTAAAATAATTAGTTAAGTCAAAAAAATTGTGTGTATAATGTACACTTACGTGGGCGGCGGCGTGCGGATTTTTGGCGGGGCCGCTGCTTTTCACGCGCTGGAGCTCGGACGCCGACGGGATTTCCTTGGGTATTGCCCCGCAAGCACCGACCTTTGCCGCTATGAACGTACTCATCTTCGGTTCGGGCGGCCGAGAGTCTGCTTTTGCGTGGAGCATTGCCCAAAGTTCGCTGCTGTCGAACCTGTTCATCGCGCCGGGCAATCCCGGGCTTTCGGCACTCGGGACCTGCGTGAACCTCGACTGGCGCGACCGCGACGCGGTGGTGTACTTTTGCGTTCGCGAAGACATTCATATTGTGGTCGTCGGCCCCGAGGAACCGCTGGTGCATGGACTTGGCGATTTTTTTGCCGAGCACCCCAACCTGCAGCACATTCACTTCATTGGTCCTAAGGCCGAGGCGGCCCAACTCGAAGGCTCCAAGGACTTCGCCAAAGCCTTCATGATGCGCCACGGCATCCCGACCGCCGGCTACCGCAGCTTCAGCAAGGACGAGCTCGAGGCCGCAAAAATGTACGTGCTCAGCCACGACGGTCCCTACGTGCTCAAGGCCGACGGACTGGCTGCGGGCAAAGGCGTGGTCATTCTCGACGACGTCGTCGAAGCGCTCAAAGAACTGGACGCCATGCTCGGTGCCGCGAAGTTTGGCGCCGCTTCGAGCACCGTGGTCGTCGAAGAATTCCTTACGGGGCCCGAGTTTTCAGTGTTTGTGCTCACCGACGGGGAGCGCTACGTGCTCCTGCCGCAGGCCACCGACTACAAGCGCGTGGGCGAAGGCCAAACGGGCCCCAATACGGGCGGAATGGGCGCCATCAGCCCGGTTCACTTCGTGACGTCCGAGGTGCTCGGCCGCGTGCATTCCGAGATCATTCAGCCCACCCTTGACGGGCTTCGCGACGAGGAGATTCCGTACTGCGGATTTATTTTCTTCGGCCTCATGCTCACCGCCGACGGACCCAAGGTGATTGAGTACAACGTGCGCATGGGCGACCCCGAGACCGAAGCGGTGCTGCCGCGCATCGACGAAGACGTGCTCGCCCTCATGATTGATGCCGCCCGCGGCGAGGTGAACACCCGCCCGGTGGCCACAAAGTCCGAAACGGCCATCACGGTGGTGCTTACGGCCCCGGGCTACCCGGGAGACTACCCCAAGGGATTGCCCATCTCGGGGACCGACGCGCCCGCTGAGGGCAGCCTGCTGTTCCATTCGGGCACCGCCGAGCGCGACGGCCAGCTGGTCACTCAAGGCGGACGCGTACTCGCCGTCACCGGCCTTGGCCGCGACGTGCACGAAGCAAAAACGCGAGCTTATGCCCGCGTCGATCAGATTGAATTTGAGGGAAAGCAGGTGCGCCGCGACATCGGAACGATCTACGGCTGGCCGCTCCAGTAAGCTTAACCTTGCTGCTTCTCGTGCTTGCTCATTTCACGGAGCCAGTACACGATTCCGCCCGTGATGATGGACCAAAACACGACGTTGGCCAGCGGACCCACGTAAGGCATCGCCTTAAAGGTCCACGCAAACAAATCACCTAATCCTTCAAAAATGGAGCGCAGCGGCATAGCAATGTACTTTTGAGATGCCCAAAGGTAACCCAACGCGAGCAAATGCCCACACTCCTCTTTAGAAACGCCCACCCTGGAGTCGCCGTGGTTTTAGTCGCGGTGGCGGCGCTCGCCACAGTGGGCTTGAACACGCTGCTGCTCCAGCCCATTCCTATCACGCTAGCCTTGGCTACCGGTGTGGCAGCCTGGTTTTTCAACTTCATTTTGGTGTACCGCAGCCGCTACCTGAAGATGAACTACCTGTACGGCTGGTTGTGGTTCGTGGCCGTCTTTGCCCTCAGCAGCGGGCGCCAGGGCATCCAATGGCACACCTTGGGCGGATCATTGGCCGCCGCCACCTGGATGGCGTTGGCCTACGAAATGTCGTTTGACGAGCGGAGCGCCCTGACGCGGCGCATCAACCTCGGCTTCGTGACCGGTCTTTTGCTTCTTTGGAACGTGCGGTTTTCCTACTTCATTGTCGTGAGCCTTTGGGCCATCGGCTGGGGCACGAACCGTTCGGGGCGCGGATTTCTTCAGCTCCTCATGGGCTGGCTCGTTCCTGCGGCGGCCATCGCCACCTACCACTGGACCTTGGGCGGACCGTCTGCGTTTTACGCCTGGATCGCTCCGCTGCAGCCCCGCCTCGAGGTGTTCGTTCCAAGTCCGGGCGAGGCGGTTTTGCTGTTTTGGTTGCTGATGGCCATTCCGCAGACGCTGCGGGCCGCGGTTTCGGCCAAGCGCAGCAAGCGCCAAGGGCTGTACCTCTCGTGGTCGGGAATTTTGGTCGCGGTGGTGTGGCGCATCGCGCACCCCGACGCGTCGACGAGCGGACTCTTGGCGGTTTTTGCCACGCCGCAGCTGCTGAACTTGCAGGACTACTTGCCCAAGTACTGGATGCGGGTGCTCCTCGGCCCGAGTTTATTGGCCGGGGGCCTACTCAGCGTCTTCGCGGGGTAGGAACAGGGCCTTGAGCTCGTGCGCGTCTTCGGGCTTCATTTTGCCCGAGAGAATGAGCGCAAGCTGGCGTCGGCGAAGGGCGCCGTCGTAGCGCCGCTGCTCTTCCTCGGTCTCGGGCTCTACGGCCGGAATCGGAATCGGGCGTCCGAGGTCGTCCACCGCCACAAACGTGTAGATGGCCTCGTTGCACTTCGTCTGCTTGCCCGAACCGCGCTGGTCCTCCATGTACACGTCGACCCAGACCTCCATCGAGGTGCTGAATGCGCGCGAAACCTTGGACTCCAGGGTGACGATGGCTCCTTGGGGAATCGCTTCGTTGAACGAAACGTTGTTGACCGAGGCGGTCACAACGGTCCTCCGGCAGTGGCGGTGCGCGGCAATGGCGGCGCAGCGGTCCATCCAGCTCAGGAGCTGCCCCCCAAAGAGGTTGTTGAGGTTGTTGGTGTCGTTCGGCAGAACGATCTCCGTCATCACGGTCAGTGATGCCGAGGGATTTTTAGCTTTCATTCGTGGTAGATCCAAATAGCCGGGAAGTCGGACTTCAATTCGGCTTTGGCTTGCCGCGCCGAATTCGCGTCGGCAAAGGTACGAAGGGCTACTTTTTTCAGTCCCACCTTGGATTGGAGCACTTGGGCGGGATACCCGGCCTTGCGCAAGTTGGCCGCGAGGCGTTCGGCGTTGCCGCCCTCTTCAAAAGCACCCACGACGAGGGCGTAGGCGCCCTCTTCGGCGTCGGCAGAAGCGGCAGGTGCTTGGGGTTCGCTTGCGGGGGCGGATTTGGAAGCAGATGCGGGCGACGGAATCGATTCTTCGCGGGCCTCTGCGGGTGCGGCAGGCGCCGCAGGGGCAGGTGCGATCTCGCTCGAAGTGGGGGCGGGTGCCGCCGTAAGGTCGCGCAGGTAATCCTTAGCGTCGTTCCACCATTCCTCGCTCGCTAAGCCCAGGGACTTCAGGTGCTCGCGTTGCGCGTTCCACCAGCTGTGCAACTCAGTGCGGACCGAAGCCGACTGCACCATGCCGCGCACGTCGTCTTTCGTTCCGCCGATGGCGGCCAATCCGAGGGCGCCGGCGACCACGGCCGCGGCTTGCCAGGACCGAACCCGGGGGGCGGGACGTTCTACGCGCTCGGGAGTAAATGCTTTGGCCGGCGCCAACAGGTCCATGCGGAACATGGGAAGCCCGAAGGAATCCGACAGGAAGTTGGCTTCGAGGCTCGCCTTGAAGATCCAGCTCGAATCGGCCCGGCGCACCGAGCCCACGCCCTGGAGGTTGAGGCGGTCGCCGCGTTCCAAAATGCGCTGCCATTCTGAGACCTGTGCGGCGATTACCTCGAGGGCATCGGCCGCCGAAAGGCCTTCAATTTGGGCGAGGTGCTTGAGCAGTACCCGGGGGTCGCCAGAGGCGTCGGGCGAAAACGACACGCGGCGTGCCGGAGGCAAAATCAACCCGGCGGGGAGCTGAATTTCGGCACCGTAGCAGCGCACGCTGAACGTGCCCAAATGGGGCACGACCACGCTATCTTCCTGAAAGAGAAGGAATGCGAGGTGCAGGTCTAATGCGTAGTGCAGCGAGGCCATAATTCACGAAGTTAGCCCCCTTCACGGCGCAAGCGCCAACTTATCAACGAGAGTTATGAACAGGTTATCCCCAAAACCAGCAACGAGCAGCCGGCAGCTCGTAACTAAAAGAGTTTGCGGTACCCGTGGCAGTAGGGGGTTCCGCCCTTGAGGTCGTAGTAGTCTTGGTGGTAGCCCTCGGCGGAGTAAAAGGGCGCCGCCGGCAGGAGCTCGGTAGCCACGTCGTAGCCTTTGGCGCGCAGCAGGGCAATGAGCTCGGCTGCTTGGTTGCGCTGGGTTTCGTTTTGGTAAAACACCGCGCTGCGGTACTGCGGACCAAGGTCGGGTCCTTGGCCGTTGCGCTGGGTCGGGTCGTGGGTTTCAAAAAACGTGCGGAGCACGGCATCGGCCGTGGTGCGCGCAGGGTCAAACTCGACCAAGCAGGCTTCGTAGTGCCCCGTTTTTTTTGTGCACACTTGCTCGTAGCTCGGGTTTTCTACGTGTCCGCCCGTGTAGCCCACGGTGGTGGCGACCACGCCGTCGATGCGCTTGAGAAAGTACTCAGTGCCCCAAAAGCAGCCCGAGGCGAGGATCAGGGTTTCGTTACCGGGTTGAGCGGGGGCAGCGGGCAGAAGCGACACGGGCGAGGAAGATTTAGAGGGTTGGGCGCAGGCCGAAACGGCACTCAGGGCACCGAGAAGGCAAAGATGAAGAACACGACGCATACCGAAGTAACGCAGCTCGAGCCAAAGGGTTTACATACCCATGTCTTCGCCGCCGCCGCCGCCCATGCCGCTGGGGCCCATTCCGCGCCCGCCGCGCTGCATGCTGCGGTCTTGCTTGCCAAAGTTGTACTGAAGCGTCACAAAACCAATGCGGCTCTCGCGGTAGCGCATGAAGTAAATGTCGGTGAAGGGCGGATGCTGTTCGACCTGAAAGCGGCGCTGCTTGAACACGTCGCTCAGGCGCAGGGTCAGCGAGAGCTTGTTTTTCACGAGGTCGTACTTGTATCCGAGGTCCCAAGCCTGCATGCCTTTGAAGTAGCCTTGGCCGGTCGGTCCCGCGCCCATTTGGTTGAAGGTCAGCTGAATTTGGTGCGCCGGCGTGGGATTGTACATCGCGTTGGCGCGCCCCGACCAACCGAAGCCCGACTGCGTGAGTCCGGCCTGGAGGTTTTGGGCGTTGATCACCGACCAGAAGGCGTCGGCCGAGGCCTGGAGGCTCAGTTTTTTACCGAAACGGGCCATAGTGTTGGCGCTCAACCCGAAACGGTCCCGCGTGTCGAAGTTGGACCAGGTGACGGTGACCAACCCGGTGGGGTCGACCTGTACGTAGCGCGAAAACATGTTGGTGGTGTGCTGCACGTAGCTGTTGACCGTCGCCGAACCCCACTTGGCGTACTTGGCGGCACTGACCTCAAACGCGTGCGTGTATTCGGGCATCAACTCGGGGTTTCCCTTGCGGAACGACTGGGGGTTCGAGTAGTCGACGATCGGATTCAGCTGCTCTTCGCCCGGGCGGTTCACGCGCATGGCGTAGCTCGCCTGGAATTCCGTGCCCTTTTTGGGGGAGTAAGTGACAAAGGCGCTCGGAAAGTAGCCGGGGTAGACAAAGTCCAGCTGGCTCCCGGTTTTCAAAATGAAGCTGAGGTTGGCGACCTCGTAGCGCATTCCGGCCTGGGCCTTCCATTTGGGACTGAATACGTAGCCGTAGGTGGCGTAAAGTGCGTGCACCCACTGCCATTGGTCCACCGACTGGGTGCGCAGGGTGTCGTCGAGAAAGCTGCTGCTGAAGGGCGTCTGCCGGTACTTCGCGTCGCGCCGGCTGTCTCGGGCAAAGTAGGTGCTCCGGCCTCCGAGGCTGAGCTTGCTCTTGCTGTTGAGCACCTGCTCGGCGTCGGTTTGCAGGTTGAGGTTGCGGGTGGATTCGAGGGTTTCGAAGCGCTGCAGGTGAACCCCTCCGTAGGTCAATTGGGCGGGGTACCCGGCGTCGGCGGTGAAGGTGTTGTCGTTCCACTCGTCGCGTCCGCGGTCGGCGTAGTTCACGTCGACGGTCCATTTTTCGCCTTCGGTCTTGAACTTGCGCTCGAGCCGCAGGGCGACGTCGCCGTTGGCGGACTGGCGGTCGCTTTCGGCCCGTTGCACGGCCGTCAGTTTGGAAGAAGCCGAGGTGTTCTCGTAGGAGGTGGTGTCCTTTTCGGTGCGCTGGTCTTGGTTGAGTCCGACCGAAAGGTTGGCGGTCCACACCTTGTTGAGGGGCAGGTCGACGCCCAGACGGCCGTTGAGCCCGCCGCCCAGGTTGGTGCCGTAGGACCAGTGCTTTTGGGTGTAGGCGGTGTCGGGAAAGAAAAAGTTGCGCTCCACGGTCCCGCCCGAAAAGCTGCGGCGTTGGTCCCACGCGAGGTTGGTGAACACGCGGACCTTGCCCACGGGCACCGAAAGGCTGGTGGAGGCGTTGTACTTGGCGTTGGTTCCGACCCCGACGACCACGTTGCCGTTGAGCGGAAGCTCGCGGTTTTTCTTGGTCACGATGTTGATCACGCCGCCCGAGCCCTGCGCGTCGAACTGGGCTCCGGGGTTGGTGATGACCTCGACGCGCTGCACGCTTCCGGCGGGGAGGCGGTCAAAGGCGTTGGAGCCGCTGAAGCCCAGCAGCGAGGCGGGGCGCCCGTCGATGAGCACCGTAACGTTTTCGTCGCCGCGCAGCTGCACGTTGCCGTCCATGTCGAGCGAAACGTTGGGCACTTGGCGCAAAATGTCGGTTCCCGTTCCGCCCTGCACGTTGAGGTCCTGGGCGACGTCGTAGACCTTGCGGTCCATTCCGAGCAGCGCCCGAGCCGACTGGGCTTCGACTTTGGCCTCCTCGAGCTCGGTGGTGCTGGCGACGGCCTTCATGATGCCGAGCTTGATGGGCGTTCCGCTGGCCTCAATGGGGCGCATCAGCGGCTGGTAGCCGAGCGGACGGGCCACCAGGCGGTAGCTGCCGTTGGGCACGCTCAGCTGAAACTGGCCCTGGGTGTTGGTCACCGTCTGGGCAACCGGCCCTTGGGGCCCCATGACGCGCACCGCCGTGTTGGGAATCGGCTCTTCTCCGTCCATCACCTGGCCGACAATCAAGGTTTGCGCGAGCATCGGGCTCGCGGCGAGGGCCAAGCAGAGGGCGAGGGTGCGGAACATGTTCATCAGACGGTGGCTTGGGTCAAAGGTTTAGTGGGGGGCGGAGTTCGCGGCGCGCTTACCGCAAAAATCCGGCCGAAATCAGACGCTCGGCGATTTGAACGGCATTCGTCGCCGCCCCCTTGCGCAGGTTGTCGGACACAATCCAAAGGTGAATAGAGCGGTCGCAGACCACGTCTTCGCGGATGCGGCCCACGAACACTTCGTCGCGGCCCTCGGCAAAGCGGGGCATGGGGTAGGCCTTGGCGGCGGGGTCGTCCTGCACCACCACGCCGGGCATCGCCGCCAAAAGCTGGCGCACCTCGTCGAGCGAAGGGCGGGCGTCGCGAAAGGTCACGAGCACCGACTCGGAGTGTCCGCCCTGAACCGGAACCCGCACCGCGGTGGCGCTCACGCCCACCGAATCGTCGCCGAGGATTTTCTTGGTTTCGTGGTGCAGCTTCATCTCCTCTTTCGTGTAGCCGTTTTCAAGGAACACGTCGCAGTGCGGAATGCAGTTTTTATCAATCGGGTAGGCGTAGGCCATGGGGCCGTCAAAATGGCCGGAGCGTTCGTTTTCGAGCTGGTCCACGGCGGCTTTGCCCGTGCCGGTCACGCTTTGGTAGGTGCTGACGCGCACCGTGCGGATGGGGTGGGCGTCGTGCAGCGGCTTGAGGGCCATCACCAACTGAATGGTCGAGCAGTTGGGGTTGGCGATGATCTTGGCGTCAGCCGTCAGGGCGTCGGCGTTGATCTCGGGAACCACGAGCGGAATTCCCGGTTCCATGCGCCACGCGGAACTGTTGTCGACCACAAAGCAGCCCGCCTCGGCGAACTTGGGCGCCCACTCGAGCGAGGTGCTACCGCCCGCCGAAAAGATGGCCAAGTCGGGCTTCAGGGCCACGGCCTCCGCCAGCGTGCGCACGACGTAGTCCGCACCGTTCCAGTTTAAAATGCTTCCCGCGGATTTTTCGGAGGCCACCGGAATAAATTCCGTGACCGGGAACGCGCGTTCCACCAGGACTTTTCGCATGACTTCGCCGACCATTCCGGTGGCGCCAACTAGAGCTAAACGCATAGCGCGGCAGGGGTTTTTAGTATTGCGGCAAAAGTACGGACGATGAAGAGGTTAATTGCGTTAAGCCTGGGGCTGCTGGCCTCGGGTGCCGGAGCCCAGTGGGGCCCGTGGACTGAAGATTGGTCGGGGGGCCTCGCAACCTGGCAGGGCGACACTTCGGCCTTTGTCTGCGGGGAGGAACTGCGTTTGGCCGCTCCCGCGGCGGGAACCTATGCGCTGTGGCGCGACGGACGGGGCGCCAGGCCGGCCCAGGCCTCGGGCCGCGTAGTGCTCGATTTCAATCCATCTTCGGTCAATTTTGCGTTTTGGGAGGCCTTGGACTCTTCGGCGTCGGGCGGCTACCGGCTTGAATTCGGGCGGACCAACGACCAGATTCGGCTGCTTCGGCGCTCCGACGGCCTGCTCCTGGCCGCCAGCCCTTCGGGCCTCCTGGACCGGGCCGCCACGGTCGTCGACTGGTCCTGGACGTGGTCTTTCGACGCGGGGCACCGCCTCTCGTGGCAGCTGCGCGACACCCTGGGAGCGGTGGTCGACAGCGGTTCGGCCCGGGGCAACGCCGATTCGACGCTTTCTCACCTCGGCCGGGTGCGCTTCGGAGCCACCGTGACCGCCACGCGCACCCGAGGCGTGGGCTGGGGCCCTCTGTCGTTCAGCGCCTCGGAACTTCGGCGCCCGCCCACCTACCGCCGCGCCGGCCTCGGCGACGTCGCGGTCACCGAGATTTTGGTGGACCCCGAGCCCCAGGTGAGCTGGAGGTCGGCGCCGGAGGACTTTGTGGAGCTCTTGGTGACCGCGGATTCCGCCCGAAGCGCCCTGGGCTGGACCTTCAGCCACGGAAGCGGCCGCTGGAACTTGCCCGACCGGGTGCTCCAGCCCGGGGAGCTGCTGCTGCTCGCCGACGCCCGAGCGGCGTGGCCCGACTCCCTGCCGATTTGGAACGTTCCGCTGGCCTTGAGCGCCTCGCCCGCCTTTTGGTCCCTAACCGACGCCGACGGTCACAAGCTGGCCTGGGGCCGCACCCAGCCCGACATGCACCGGCCCGCCGACAAAGCCTTGGGCGGATGGTCCCTCGAGTGCGATCCCTCGCTCGCCGCGCTGCCGCGCGCCTGGCAGTCTTCCCGCAGCGCCTTGGGTTCAAGCCCCGGCCGCCTCGAGTTTAGCCCCGTGGGCCCTCGCCAGGGCGGAATCCTCGGTCTGCTCGCCGACAGCGTGCTGCACGTCGACTGGCGGCACCCTCTGCCCTTGGAAACGCCGGCGCACTATCCCCTGGACTCGGCGGCGCTGGCCCGTTTTGGCGGCGGAACCTGGGTGGCCTCGCGCCCCCACGCCGAGCGCACCGACCTGCGCTGGGTGGGATCATCTGCTGAGGACCTTTGGCCCGGAACGCCGGGCGAAGCGTGGGTGCTCCCGCTGCTCCCCGGCTGGGTCCATGCCGACGGAACTCCCGGGGACTGCACCCTCATCGCTGCGGGCTGGCCGGCCGCGCCCGAGCCCGGAGATCTGGAGCTGTCGGAGGTGCTGTTCCATCCCCTGCCGGGCGAGGGCCGCTTTGCGGAGCTTCGAAACACCAGCCTCCGGGCGCTGGACCTCTCGCAGCTTTTTTGGGCTTCCGATTCGCTGTCGTGGCGCCGCGCCGCGGTCGCCGGCCGGTTTTTGCTCCCCGGCCAAGGGCTGTTTGGGGCGGCGGACCCGCTTGCCGTGCTGCGCCGCTATCCGGCCGGCGATTCGGCGGCGGGGCCCCGGGGCGCCCCGCGCCCCGGGGCCTGGGACCGGCCGGCGGTGCCGGGCGGTCCGGGCGCCACCAGCCACGCCCTGCCGATTTCGGACGAAGGAGGCATTTTGGACCTGCGGCGGAGCGACGGCGTGCGCATTGACTGGGCCCAGATCTCGCCCGAGTTCTTCCCCCTTGCGGTGCGGGAATCCCCAGGGAAGGGCGAGGGAATGTCCCTGGAACGCCGCGGCCCGGACCCCCGAGATTGGTCCTTTACCCGCCTCGACTCCGCCACCCCGGGCCGCTGGCCGCAGCCCGTTCCGCAGCCCTCCGAGGGCCAATTTGACCTCATTCAACGGCGCTGGCCGCCCGAGCTCGCGTGGAACCTGGACCCGCAGCGCGCCTGGCTGCTCGAAACCCGCTGGACCGACCCCGAGGGCCGATGGGCCAGCCCGTGGTCTGCGCCTTGGCCGATTCCGCCCCAGCACCAATTCGAGGCGCCCGACGCGCCTTTGCATCGGGGAACGTGGCTCTGGGAATTCCGGTTCACCCCGTCGGAGGGACGCCCGATTCGGCGGAGCTATCTGATAACCAGTAACTAGCAACCAGCAACTTGTTTCTTGTTTCTTGTTTCTCGCAGCGCAGTAGCCCCAGCCCCGAAGCTCCTCGAATGCACATGAGCACCAGAAACCTGAAACCAGAAACCACCTGGGCGCACAGCGCAGCAAGCCCATTACCTTTGCTTCATGGACGAAGCACGCCGCAAGCGCCGCGCCCTTGCGCAGGCCGATTTTGACCCCAACGGACTCGCGACGGGGGACCAGATTTATGGACTGCCGTATGCGGTGGAGGACGCGGAGGTCTTGGTGGTTCCGGTGCCCTGGGAGGTGACCGTGAGCTACGCGTCGGGAACGGCCCAAGGTCCGTCCGCGATCAAGGAAGCTTCGGCCCAAGTGGACCTGTGGGATCCCTATGTGGCCGACGCGTGGAAGATGGGCTTGGCGATGGCTCCGGCCTCGACCAAGCTGGCTGAAAAGTCCGAGCGCAACCGCGAGCGGGCTGAAGTCTACCTGGCGGCGCTTGCCGACGGAACCGCCGGCATGGCGTCCAGCCAAAAGCTGCTGGGGCGGATCAACGAGGCCTGCGCCTGGATGGTGGAGAAGGTCCGCCACGACGTCGAGCGCTACCTCGACCGCGGACAGCTGGTGTTCCTGCTCGGCGGAGACCACAGCACGCCCCTAGGCTACCTTCAGGCCTTGGCCGACCGCCATCCGGGCATGGGAATTCTGCAAATTGACGCCCACATGGACTTTCGCGTGGCCTACGAGGGATTTGCCTACAGCCATGCGTCGATCATGTATAACGCGATGAAGCACGAAGGCATCGCCAAAATAGTTCAGGTCGGAATCCGCGACTACTGCGCCGAAGAGGTGGGGGTGGCCGCCGGTCTGGGTAGCCGCTGCACCGTGTTTTACGACCGCGACCTCAAGCAGGCTGCGTTTCACGGCCGCACCTGGGCCCAGCAAGTTGACGCCATCGTGGCGGAGCTTCCGCAGCAGGTCTACCTCAGCCTGGACATCGACGGGCTGGACCCCAAGCTTTGTCCGCACACCGGCACCCCCGTGGCCGGCGGACTCGAGGTCGAGCAGGTGCTCTACCTGGTCGAGCAGGTGCTGGCTTCAGGCCGCCAATGGATTGGTATGGACCTCAACGAAGTCGCTCCGGGACCCGAGGGCGATTGGGACGCCAACGTGGCCGCGCGCCTGCTGTACCGGCTCGCCAACGTGCTCGGCAAGGCCAACGGACGCTGTACCTTTGCCGCGTGAAATTCGGAGTTGTAACTTTTCCCGGGTCGAACTGCGACCAAGACATGATCCACACCCTCCGCGAGGGTCTGGGATGCGAAACCGTACCCCTTTGGCACAAGGACCGCGACCTCCAGGGCGTCGACATGGTGGTGCTCCCCGGCGGATTTTCCTACGGCGACTACCTGCGCTCGGGCGCGATTGCCCGCTTTTCTCCCATCATGGAAGAGGTAGTTAAGCACGCCCACCGCGGCGGATACGTCTTCGGCGTGTGCAACGGATTTCAAATCTTGACTGAGGCCGGACTCGTTCCGGGGGCCCTGCTGCGCAACCACACGGGCAAGTTCATCTGCAAAAACGTGCACCTCGTGCGCGGATCGGGCCTGAGCCCCATGACCGCGGGCCTCTCGGAGACCGGAGTCTACCAAATTCCCATCGCCCACGGCGAAGGACGCTACCACGCCGACGAGGACACCCTCAAGGCCCTCAACGACCGCGGTCAAGTGATGTTCCGCTACGCCGAGGCCGACGGAGCCATCACCCCCGAGGCCAACCCCAACGGCTCAGTGCAAAACATCGCCGGAGTCTGCAACGAGGCGCGCAACGTCATGGGCATGATGCCCCACCCCGAGCGCGCCGCCGACGCCAACCTCTTGAATACCGACGGCGTGGCCTTGTTTGAAAGCCTCCTTCAGCACACGGTGGCGTTGTAAAAAAAAGTAAATCCGGTTTTATCCGAATGCTTTGAAGCAAAAAACCCCGCCGAGGCGGGGTTTTTCATTCGGATTTTTCCGGATTTTTATTTTTCACGCCCGTCCTAAATTTTGACGACCTGTTCCGTGCTGCTGCGGTCCCCTTGGGTGAGGCGCAGCGCATAGACTCCGTTCGGAAGCGAACTGAGGTCGAGGCTCCAGCGCGCGTCCACGCCTTCGTAGGTTCCGATTAGGGCCCCGTCCAGGCTGCGGAGCTCGGCCGTCCAGGCTTGGTCTACGGTCGGATTCCACGAAACCTCTACGCGGTCGCGGGTGGGGTTCGGACGCAAGGTGATTCCGGCGAGCTGGCGCTCAACGGTGTTCAGCACCACCGCGGCGCCGCTGGTGGCCGCGCAGCTGGTTCCGGCGCGAAGGCGAACGAAGAACGTGCCCGGAGCCGAAGCGGTGAAGCTCGCCTGGTTGGCGCCCGCAATGGGCGATTGGTTTCCGTCGAGCCACTGCACCTTCCACAGCGGGTTGAGGGCGGCCTGCGGGCAGTACAGCGAATCCCCGTTCAGGATTTGGATGCTCGGCACCGGCGGGGCCGACACCACGTGGAAGCTGTCGACGCGCTCCACCACACACAATCCGTTGCTGTAGCGGTAGGTCAGGGCGTGCTGGCCGGTTCCGAGTTGGGCCGGAACAATGCTGGTCGTCGGGGTTCCGTTGACCAAATACGTTCCGCCGCCGGGGAAGCCGCCGCCCGGAGCCACCGCGGGATCGCTGATGCACATCACTTCGGTAGCGAACGTCAAGAACACGTTCGGGGCAGCGGCCAACTGAATCACGGCCGTGGCGGTCCCGGTGCAGCCCGCGCTGTTGGTGTACGAATAGGTAACGGTGTAGTTGCCGGGTCCGAGGCCGGTGGGATCAAACGTCGAGCCCGTCACCCCGGTTCCGCTCCAGGTTCCGCCCGCGGGGGTTCCGCTCAGCGCCACCGGACCGTCGCCCACGCAAGCTGGGCTGTAGGTGCCTGCGTTTGCCGTGGGGAGGGCCAATACCGTCGCCGTGATGGCGTTGGAGGTCACGACCGGAAGGCTCGCGCAGGCCTCGCTGCTGTACACTTCGCAGCGCACCACGTCGCCGTTTTGCAGGTTCGACGTCGTGAACGTGGGCGCGTTGAATCCGCGCGGCTGGTTGTTGACGGTCCACTGGTAGCGCACGCTGCTGCCGCCGTTGACCGCCGTAGCGGCAAAGGTTGCGGGGCTGTTGGCGCAGATGCTTCCCGACTGGTTCACGATGCTGACGCTCGGAACCGAGGCCGCCGTGACGACGATGTTTTTGCTGAGGCTCGAGGTGCCGCCCGCAGTAGTTACCGTCAGCAATACCGCTTTGACGCCCGGCGTAGCGTAGCTCACGCTGGGGTTGGCTAGGCTGCTGCTGCTCGGGGTGCCTCCGGGGAAGCTCCACGCGTAGGTGGCGCCGAGGGCGGAGCCCGAGGCGCTGCCCGGCGCCGGAGTTCCGGCGGCGTAGAGCGGAATGCTGCGCGAAGCGCAGGCCGTATCGGGCGCCACGAAGTTGGCCACGGGCGCGGCGGCGGTGGCCGTTTTCAGGCGGAACCGGTCGAGGTACAAATGGTTTCCGCCGCCGTGGCGCGCTTCAACCTTGAAGCGCGCAGGCCCAGCCAGCGCCCCGAGGTACAGGCTGTCGCGGCGCCAGTCGGCGGCCGCAGAAGGCACAAACGCGCTGGCTTGGGCCGGGCCCGTGGCCCAGCTCAGCGTGCCCGTTTCGACGCGGGTGGCGAGGAGCGTCCAGGTCGTAGCACTGCAGGGCTTCACCCAAATCCGCAGCGTGTCGGGCACCTGGGTGGCCGCGACTTGGCGGTAGGCCACGTCGAGCGTTAGCGAGGCTCCGCTGTCCAAATTGTAGACCGGAGAAACCAGGGCGTCGCGCTGGCCCAAGGCGGCCGACGAAAGGGCAAAGTGGGGCATGCGCATCGAAGCGTTGTCGCCGTCGCTGCTGGCTCCGTTGAACGGCTCCCAGGTGGCATTGCGGTCGCTGTTTTCGACGCTCCAGCGCTGGTCATACCCGGGGGTAAAGGCTTCGCCGGCGGGCAACGGGAATCCGCCCACGGCGACCGATTGCACTCCGAGGGCCGTGTCGCTTCCGTACACGTTGCTGGCGATCAGCTGAACGGAATAGAGGCCGGCTTGCTGGACCACCAGCTTGGGATTGGCCGTCGTCGCGCCGATCAGTGTGGTGCCGGCGGAGGGGAGCACGCTCCACTTCCACGCGGTCACGAGGCCCGTGGAGGCGTCGCTGAGCTGCAGGGTGTCGCCGAGACCGCAGGTAGTCGAAGGCTGCACGGAGAGCGCAGCCGTCGGGCGCTTGAGGAGGTCGCCGGCAAAGGGCGACTGCCACACGCCCCGGCCGTAGGTGCCGATGCGCACGATGCGGGGCGTGCTGAGCAGCTCAATGTCGGTCACTACCACGTTGGGCAGGCCCGCGTTGAACGGCACCCAGTCGCCCAAGAGGTTGTCGCGCACGAACATGCCGAGGTCGGTGCCCACGTAGATCATGTTGTTTCCGCCCGGCTCAAAGGCAATGGCGTTGGCGGGGATGTTCGGCAGGCTTCCGCTGATGTTGCTGTAGGACTGTCCTCCGTTGAACGACTCGTAGACTTTTTGCCCGCCCACGTAGCCGCTGCGGCTGACGGCAATGTGCAGCGGGTCGTTGGGATCCACGGCGATTCCGGTGATGACGTGGCTGCCTGCGCCGCCGCTGTGCTGGGTCCAGGTGATTCCGCCGTCGGTCGAGCGGAAGAGGTACTGGTTAATGCCCGCGTAGAGCACATTGGGGTTGCTGGGCGATTCCGCCAAAACGTCAATGTTGTCGCCGCCCAAGAGGTTGCTGGTGCTGGTGGCGGCAAAGCTCACGCCGCCGTTGGTCGACTTCCACACGCGGGTGAAGCCGGCGTAGAGGACGTTGTTGTTGTGGCGGCTGACCAGGAAGGGCGTCACCCAGTTGCCGCTGCCGCTGGGCGTAAGGTTGAACGGCGCGTTAAAGCTGGCGCCGCCGTTGTTGGATTTTTCGAAGTCCCCGTAGTAGATCGACGCGTACATCACCAGCTCGTTGGTGGGGTCCATGCCGCAGTCCATGCCGTCGCCGCCGCGCACCCGGGCCCAGCCCGTTTTTTTCAGGTGGGTCCCGTTGTCTTGGGCGCCGGCTAGCGTCCAGTTGGGGTTGACCGGGGTGGTGGCAATTTTGTAGTACTGCGTGATTCCGAGGCCGTTGCTTCGCATTTGCCAGTTGTTGGCGACGCCGCCGTTGGGAGAAACGTAGACTCCGCCGTCGTTGCCCACCCAAAGCTCGTTGGTGCCGGGCCTAAAGGTGAACCAGTGCTGGTCGGCGTGCACGTTTGAAACCCCGCCGCCGCCGTACCAGTGGGCGCTCAGCGAAAAGTTGGCGCCGCCGTTGTTGGAGCGCCAAATGTTGACGCCGCCGACGAGCAGCTCGTCTTTGTTAAGTGGAGAAACGGCGATCGCCAAGTCGTACCAGGCCTGTCCCCCGCTGCCTCCGCCGTTGGTGGACCAGTCGAGGAGGTTAGGTGAGGCGCCGTGCATTTGGGTCCAGGTGGCGCCGCGGTTGGTGGAGCGGTACACGCCGTACAGGCCGTTGTTGTTGGCGCCAAACAAGGCGTAAACGTAGTTCGTGTCGGCGCCCGTGGTCGCCACCTCGCAGCGGGCGGGGCCGCTGGTGGGGAGTCCGTTGCCCGTTACCTGGGTCCAGGTCGCCCCGAAGTCGCGCGAAAACCACACGCGACCGTTGGCGCTGGTGCCGGCGTACAGCAGGTGCGGGGCACCCGCAACCGACGTCAGCGACTGAAAGCTGCCGCCTTGGACCATGGTCCACGTGGTGCCTCCGTCGCTGGTGCGGTAGATGCCGTTGCGCGACGAAACCACGAGGTGCTGCGTCTGGGTGGGGTGAATCACGATGCCGGTCAGGCGGGCGTAGTTGGTCAACTGAAAACTCAAGCCCGTGGTCTTCCATGTTTCACCTCCGTCAGTGGACTTGAGCACGCCAATGCTGTAGGTGTCGTCGGCATCTCGGTCGCCGGTGGCCAGGTACATGGTGTCGGGAAAAATGGGGTCGATGGCAATTCCGCTCACCCCCAAGTTGGGAAGAAGGTCCGTATTCGTGGTCCACGTAGCGCCTTGGTTCGTGGTCTTCCAAAGTCCGCCCGCGGGAGCCCCGGCAAAAATCACGTTGGGGTCGGTGGGGTGGAAGGCTACGGTGTTGACGCGCCCGATGCCCTGAATTGGGTTGCCGTCAAAGGGGCCTACGGGCGTCCACTGGCCGATGCCGCTGGCGCCGGTCGAGTTGCTGCCCCAGGTGCTTTGAACCTGCTGCATTCCGAGGTAGAGGGAGTTGGGTTGCGGACGCTGCCCGGTCGGGTACACCCGCGGATCCATGAAGGCCTCCCAGCGCTTGAACTGCTTCCATCCTTTGCCCTTTTCGGCAGCTTTGCCCTCAAAGGCAGCGTCAAACTCGCGCACGACGTCGTACACGTTGGACGAGGGGTCGTTCCAAAGTTCCAGCCACTTGGGTTGGTTTTGGGCAAGGAGGGCCGTGGATCCGACGGCGAGGAAGGCAAAAATGTTCAGGCGCATTCGGTAAAAATACGCATTGCATCCGCCACTTCTTGTTTAACCGAATTAGGGCGGATCAGGGTCTTAGGCTTCTTGGCTGACCTCGCGAAGACGTCGGCGGTAGACCTCAAAGAGTTTGGCTTTGGATAGGAATCCGACCCAGAGGCCGTTGTCGATCACGGGGACGTACCACTGATCCATGCGCTCGACGCGCTTGACGGTGTCTTCCATGCTCGAATTGAGGTCCACCTGGTAGGCGATGCCTGACATGGCGTCGCGAATGACGCTTGGGGGTTGCGAGAGGCGCTGGGCGCGGCGCACGTCGTCCCAAGTGAGGGTTCCGAGCAAACGGCCGTCCTCGACGACGGCGAGCATATTTTTTTGCTCGGCCATCAGGCGCTGAACCGCCTCGTCAAAGCTGAGAACGGGGCCAACGGCGGCGATTCCGCGCTCGAGCACGTCGTCCCATTGAATCAGGTTGAGGACGGCCTTATCGCGGTCTGAGGTCCAGAGTCCGCCCGCGGCTGCCAGCGGAGCCGTGTAAATCGAATGCGCACTCAGGGAACGAGAGACAAAAAAGCTAACCGCCGAAACGAGCATCAGCGGCAAGATCAACGGGTAGCCGCCGCTGATTTCGGTGATCATGAACATTCCGGTGAGGGGGGCGTGCATGACGCCGGCCATCAGCCCGGCCATGGCGACGAGCACAAAGTGCACCGACGGGACGTCCATGCCGAGTTGCCCCAGCAAGAGCACGTAGGCGAGTCCTAAGATGGCGCCCATGAAGAGGGTGGGGGCAAACATTCCGCCCACCCCGCCCGCGTGGATGGTAAGGCCGGCGGCAATGGACTTCATCAGCGCAAGGCCGAGGAGCAGCGCAATGACGATCCAGGCGTTGTGGTTCTGCCACGGAATAAAACTTGGGTCGAGCAGCGCCGCCACGTCGCCCTGCAGGGCAGCGGTGATGCTGGCGAAGCCTTCGCCGTAGAGGGGCGGAATCAAGAAAATGGCTCCGCCGAGCAAGAGTCCGCCCGAAATGGCGCGAAACCACGGCAGTTTGACGTTTTCGAGAAGCGACGAGGACCACCGGTGGGCGCGCTTTACATAGACCGAGAAAAGGGCGGTGACCACGCCCAATCCGAGGTACTGCGGAATGAATTGGGGGTGGAATTCGCCGATGCCGCTTACGGTGAATAAGGTGGTCCCGTCGCTCAACAGAAGTCCGGTCAGCGACCCGGTCGCCGAGGCGAGCAGAAGGGGAACCAAGGCTCCCAAGGTCAGGTCTAGGCTGAACACTTCAAGGGTAAAGACAAGGGCGGCAATAGGGGTTCCGAAGATGCTGCCGAGGGCCCCAGCGGTGGCGCACGAGATCAGCAGAATGCGCTGCTTGAACCCGAGTCGGAGCCAGCGCGCGAGGTTGGACCCAATGGCGGCGCCAGTTCCGACCGTAGGCCCCTCAAGGCCCACCGAACCGCCGAATCCGACGGTGAATGCGGAGCCCACGAAGCTGGTGTACATGGCCGAGCGCGGAATGATTCCGCCGTCCTTGGCAATGGAACTCAGCGCCATGGGAATGCCTTCGCGCATCCGCCACTTGAGGCTGCGGCGAAGGACCATAACAATGCTGATTCCGACCAGCGGGAAAAGAAAGTAGGCGACCTGGTAGAGGTCGCTGAGGCGTTCGCCCACTACGAGCTCGCGCACGGCGTGGGCGGCGTTCTTCAATACGACCGCGACGAGCCCCGAAATGAGGCCCGTCAGTACGGCCACCAGCACCAGAAAGGTGCTCGTGTCCAGGTTTTGGGCCCGCCAAATCAGGAAGCGGCGAAGCAGCCGTTCAATCGCTTCCCGGGCTTGAATCATGCCTTGGGGTTCGGCCTTAAAAGCAGGTTGAGCTCCTCCATCTGCGCCTCGGCGATGGGCGAGGGCGCGTCGATCATGACGTCGCGGCCCGCGTTGTTTTTGGGGAAGGCGATGTAGTCGCGAATGACTTCGTCGCCGCCCATCAGGGCAACCAGGCGGTCAAACCCAAAGGCGATTCCGCCGTGGGGCGGCGCGCCGTACTCAAAGGCGTTCATCAAGAATCCGAACTGGGCCTGCGCCTCTTCGGGGCTGAACCCGAGCAGCTCAAACATGCGGGCCTGAAGTGCGCGGTCGTGGATGCGGATCGAGCCGCCGCCAATCTCGTTGCCGTTCAGCACAATGTCGTAGGCGTTGGCGCGCACGGCTCCAGGGTCGGTCTCGAGGAGCGGAATGTCTTCGGGCTTCGGACTCGTGAACGGGTGGTGCATGGCGAACCAGCGGCCCGATTCTTCGTCCCACTCGAGCAGCGGAAAGTCGACGACCCACAGCGGCGCAAACTCAAAGGGCTTGCGCAGCCCGAGTTCCTGACCCAGGTGCAGGCGCAGCTCGCTGAGGGCTTTGCGGGTTTTGTTCGCTCCGCCGGCCAGGACCAGCACGAGGTCTCCGGGCTCGGCGTCCAAGGCCTCGGACCAGCCGCGCAGGGCCGTCTCGTCAAAAAACTTGTTGACCGACGAGGTAGGAATTCCGTGCTCGTCGACGCGCATCCAAATCAGGCCGCTCATGCCGAGCTGCGGGCGCTTGACGTATTCGGTCAGGGCGTCGAGCTGCTTGCGGGTGAAGGATCCGCAGCCCTTGGCGTTGAAGCCCACCACGAGCTCGGCCTGATCGAATACCGGGAATCCCTGGCCTTGGACGCGGTCGGTGAGCTCCACGAACTCCATGCCGAACCGGATGTCGGGCTTGTCGTTGCCGTAGCGGCGCATCGCCTCGGCGTAGGTCATGCGCGGAACCTCGTTCAGCTCCACCCCGTGCACCTCGCGCAGCACGTGGCGCACAAGGCCCTCAAACGTATTGAGGATGTCTTCTTGCTCGACAAAGGCCATTTCGCAGTCGATCTGCGTGAATTCCGGCTGGCGGTCGGCGCGCAGGTCCTCGTCGCGGAAGCAGCGCACCACCTGGTAGTAGCGGTCCATTCCGGCCACCATCAGCAGCTGCTTGAACGTTTGCGGCGACTGCGGAAGCGCATAAAACTGGTTCGGGTTGAGGCGCGAAGGGACGACGAAGTCGCGGGCGCCTTCAGGCGTCGACTTGATCAAAAACGGCGTCTCGACGTCCACAAATCCGAGGGTGTCGAGGTAGCTGCGCACCGAGCGGTTGATGCGGTGGCGCAGGAGCAGGTTGTTGCGCACCGGAGCCCGGCGGATGTCCAGGTAGCGGTACTTCATGCGCAGCTCTTCGCCGCCGTCGGTCTCGTCTTCGATGGTAAAGGGCGGAGTCGCCGCGGCATTGAGCACGGTCAGCTGCTGCACCTTGATTTCGACGTCGCCGGTGGCGAGGTTGGGGTTTTTGTTTTCGCGCTCGACTACGACGCCAACGGCCTGCACCACAAATTCGCGCTGCAGTTTGCGCGCCTCGGCGAGGCGGTCCGCGTCAACCAACTCGTTGAAGCTGAGCTGGGTAATGCCGTAACGGTCGCGCAGGTCGACGAACGACATTCCGCCAAAATCGCGGCGGCGCTGCACCCATCCAGCGAGGGTGACGGTTTGACCAACGTGGTCCAGGCGGAGCTCGCCGCAAGTATGGCTTCGGAACATGGCCGCAAAGGTAACGCGCCGCCCGGAGCCGGGCCGTATTTTTACGCCATGCCGCTCGCCCCCGTGACCCCCGAAGACGACGTGCGCTTCATGCGCCTCGCCCTCCACGAAGCCGTCAAGGCCATGGACCAAGACGAGGTTCCGGTCGGAGCCGTCGTGGTCTGGCAAAACCGCGTCATCGCCCGCGGCCACAACCTGACCGAACGGCTGCACGACGTCACGGCCCACGCCGAAATGCAGGCCATCACCGCGGCCAGCCACGAGCTGGCGGCCAAATACCTGCCTGACTGCACGCTCTACGTCACCCTCGAGCCCTGCACGATGTGCGCCGGGGCCCTTTTTTGGAGCCAGATCGGCCGCGTCGTCTACGGCGCGAGCGACGAGAAGCGCGGATTCCGCACCATGGGCGGCCAGCTGCACCCCAAAACCCAGGTCACCACCGGCATCGAGGCCGAGCTCTGCGGCGACCTGCTTACCGAATTCTTTCGAGCCAAACGCAAAAAATGAAGCTGTACTCCATCGAAACGGGCTTTTTTAAGCTCGACGGCGGCGCCATGTTTGGCGTCGTGCCCAAGTCCCTCTGGGAGCGCACCAATCCCGCCGACGAGCGCAACCTCTGTACCTGGGCGATGCGCTGCCTGCTGGTCGAAGACGGCGACCGCCTGACCCTGATCGACACCGGCATCGGCGGCAAGCAAGACGAGAAATTCTTCAGCCACTACCACCTGCACGGCGACGCGACGCTCGACCGCAGCCTGGCCGCGCACGGGTTTCACCGCGACGACGTCACCGACGTGTTTTTGACGCATTTGCACTTTGACCACGTGGGCGGAGCCGTGGCGCGCCACGGCGACCAACTTCGACCGGCCTTTGCCCACGCCCGCTACTGGTCCCACGCCCGCCACTGGGACTGGGCCACCAACCCCAATCCGCGCGAAAAAGCCAGCTTCTTGCGCGAAAACATCATGCCCCTGCAGGAATCCGGCCAGCTCCACCTCATCGAGGGCGACGCCGCATGCATCACCACGCCCCTCGGATTCGACGCCTTTGTGGTCAACGGCCACACCGACGCCCAGATGTGCCCTATCCTCGACCACGGCGGCCAAACCCTCGTGTACATGGCCGATTTGCTGCCGTCGACCGGACACATTCCGCTGCCCTACGTCATGGGCTACGACACCCGGCCGCTGCTGACTCTCGAAGAAAAGGCCCGCATTCTCAACGAGGCCGCCGACCGCGAGTACCTGCTCTTTCTCGAGCACGACCCGCTCAACGAAGTGGCCATCCTTACCCCTACCGAAAAGGGTCCGCGCCTCGCCGAAGTCCAAAAACTGTAATTTGCCGACGATATGAAAAACCTCTTGAGCATCGCCGCCGTCCTCTGGGCCGCAGGAATGGGGGCCCAAACCCAGCAAGCCCCGTACTGGCAGCAGGCCGTCCGCTACCAAATCGACGTCGACCTCGACCACAACCAGCACCGCCTCGAGGGCAAAATGCGCCTGGAATACACCAATAACAGCCCCGACGCGCTCGACGAAATCTTCATGCACCTCTACTGGAACGCGTTCCAGCCCGGAAGCATGATGAGCAACATGGCCAACATTCCGACCCAGTTCAAAGACAAGGCCATCGGTTCCAAAATCGAGCAGCTCAAGCCCCACGAAGAAGGCGAGCAAATCGTGCGCGCCGTCAAGCACAACGGCCGCGATCTTGCGTTCCACGTGAACCAAACCGTACTGCACGCCCAGCTTAAGGAACCCATTGCCCCCGGAGCCACGCACGTTTTTGAGCTGGAGTACACCACCCGGATTCCGATCGTCATCGAACGCGCCGGCCGCGACAACAAAGAGGGCGTCGACTACAGCTTCACGCAGTGGTACCCCAAAATGTGCGTCTACGACCGCGACGGCTGGCACCCCGACCTGTATGTGGCCCGCGAATTTTATGGGGACTTTGGCCGATTTGAGGTCAACGTCACCGCCGACGCGGGCTTTGTGCTCGGCGGAACCGGCGTGCTTCAAAACCCCGACGAAATCGGACACGGCTACAGCGACAAGCCGGTCAAGCACAAGAAAAAGGCGCGCATCACCTGGCGTTTTGCGGCCGACAGCGTGCACGACTTCGCCTGGACCGCTGACCGCGAGTACCAGCACCAGCGCTTCACGCTGCCCACCGGAACGCAGATTCACTACCTCTATTTGCCCGACGCCAAGTCGCGCATGATGTACGAGAACGAGCGCTTTCGCGCGGACCTCGCCACCTACTTCGCCTTCATGAACGAGCGCTTCGGCCCCTACCGCTGGCCCCAATTCAGCGTGATCCAGGGCGGCGAAGGCGCAATGGAGTACCCCATGTGCACCCTCATGGAATCGCACGGCGACGACTACCTCGGAACCTTCAGCGTGGTCGCCCACGAAGGCTCGCACATGTGGTTCTACGGCATGCTGGCCACCGACGAACAGCGCTACCACTGGATGGACGAGGGCTTCACCAGCTTTGCCGAAGACGAAGTCATGAACGTCATCTCGGGCGCCAACAAGCCCAACGCCCACGAGGGCTACCTCAGCACGTTTGCCAAGCGCGCCGCCAAAGCCACATGGCGCGAGCCCGCCAGCACCCCGGCCAACTACTTTGACGGCAAGTTTCCGTACCAAATGGCCGCCTACATGATGGGTTCGCTCTACCTTGTCCAGCTGCGCGGAATCGTCGGCGACGACGTCTTTTGGCGGACCATGCGCCGCTACTTCGACGAGTGGAGCTTCAAGCATCCGCGCCCCGAAGACTTCGTGCGCATCGCCGAGCGCGAGTCAGGCATGGTGCTCGACTGGTACCACGACCAGTGGATCAACACCACCAAGTACCCCGACGTGGCCATCGACAGCGTGTGGAGCGACCAGCGCGCCCTCACCTTTGTGCGCCTCGAGCGCCGCGGAACCATGGCCCTCCCCGTCGACGTCAAGGTCACGTTTGAAAGCGGAGCCAGCATGACCTATACCTTGCCCCTCCTGGAACAGCAGGGCCACAAAAAGGACTCGCTCCTCGTGCTCGCCGGCCCCTGGAACTACACCCAAAAGACGTTTGACCTGATGGTTGAAACGCCCCTCAAAGGCATTCGCTCCATCGAGGTCGACCCCGGACACTGGACCGCCGACGTTAACCGCGACGACAACGTGTGGCCGCAAGCAGCCAGCAACTAGCTGCGGGCCAAAGGCAACTCCCCGCGGACTGAAGCGCCCCAATTCATTCGGATATATCCGGATTTACTTTTTTTCGCACAGCGCCTAATTGGTAAACCACTAGGTTACAGAAATTTAGTTTTTCACATGCTCAGGCTTCGACGCTAGATCTCCTAAAAGACCAGCTTCAATCCCAGCATCAACTGCGTTCCCGCCATCGGATACACCAGGTTTTCGTCGGTTCGCGCGCCGTCGTACAAGTAGCCCCACGTATACCCGTTGGGCGCATACGGACGGCCCAAAAGGTTGATCGCGTCGAGTCGCCACTCCACACCCCCGCGCTTCCAGCGCAGCGTGGCATCGAGCGTTTGGTAGGGATTGAGCGAGCGTTCCACAGCCCCCGTATTGTCGAGGAACTGACGTCCCACGGCGTGCAGGGTGGCTCGGGCAGAAATCCCCTTGCGCTGCCACTCCGCCCACGCGTTGCCCATTGCCTCAGGCGACAGGGCAATGGGGGTATTCAGGTACGTCGTGCGGACCTCACTAAAGTCGGCGTAGTCGTACATCACTTCTTCGAAGGCGGCGATGCGGTTGCGGCTCAGGGTGCTGTTGGCTCCGAGCTTCCATGCGGCCGAAGGAGCCCAAACGGCCGCCAACTCCAGGCCCCTGCGGTGGCTGCGGTCGACATTCGTGCGGACCAAAGCCCCAACGTCGTTGAGGGCGCCGGTCGGAACCAACTGGTCCTGGTACTCCATGAGGTACACGTTGGCTTCGGCCCAAATGCGGTCGGCACGCTTCTCGATTCCGAACTCAAAGTCCGTAACGCGTTCGGGGCGCGGAGCCACCGCGTTGTCAATAAAGTCCGAACGAATCGGCTCGCGGTGCGCTTGAGCGGCCGAAGCGCGCACCGTCCAATCGCGGGCCTGGTACGAAACCCCCGCTTTAGGATTAAAAAACAGGTAGGACGCGTCAAAATCGTAGGCGTTTTGATCCACGTCTTTTCCTGCGCCTTCGTAGTCAATTTGGCGAACCTGCAGGTCGCCCATGTAGGTCCATGGACCGAAGCTCCACTCCGCGCGTCCGAAGTACGCGGCGTCGTACTTCAGACTTGAACCCTCATAGAACCGATGGTCTTGCGCCGACAGCGTGCCCACCGGAACGCCCTCAACGGTCACGCTCCCGTCGAGTCCGCCCAACGGATTGTAGCGCAACCACGGCAACGTTCCGTAGTGGAGCCCGTCGTACACCTGATCCTGCATGCCGGCCACGAACCGGAAGTGCTCGCCGCGGTACTGGAGCGAAGTCGTTCCGCCGAAGCTGCCGTTGTCCAGCCAGCGCCGCCGCACCCCTTCAGTCCCCGTGAGCTCCATGATGCCTACGGGAACATTGGGCAGTCCCAGCGAGGCAAACGTCATAAAGGGTCGGTACTGCTCAAAGTAGCCTTTGCCGGTAACCACCGCCACGGTCTGCGTCAAGTGCCAGCGCGGACTGATGATCCACGTCATCAAACTCTGGTAGTGGCGCTGGGTGTACTGGTCAATTTCGTTCGCATAGCGGTAGAAGTTGTAGGTCGCGTTGCCGCTTTCGACCAAGTTGGCGGAGTCCGCGCCTCCAATGCCGTTTCGGCTGAGGTACTCCAAAACACCCTGCTCGTCGCCGCGGAACTTAACTTCAGGAATGCCGTACCAGGCCTGCTGGGTGCGCTCGCTACCGGCAAAATGGACCAAGCGCCAGGTGAACGCGGGAAGGCGGTACTGGGCGCCAAACAGGTAGCTCTGGAGTTGGCTGCCTGAGCGGTCTACAAAACCGTCGCTGCGCATCGCGGTCGCCCGCCCGGTGGTCGACCAGCGCTTTTTGGGTCCGATGCGGCCGCTGTGGAAGGCATAGCTAATGCGCGCCGAATGGAACGAACCGTAGTTGGCCGTTAAGATGTGGCTTGCCGTGTCGTCGGGCACGCCCACCTCGAACGAGAGCGAAGCCCCAAAGGCTCCGCTGCCCAAAGTCGAGGTCCCCACCCCCCGCTGCACCACCAAAGAATTGGCGTTCAACCCGAGGTCGGGCGTGTTCACCCAGAAGACGCCGTGCGATTCGGGGTCGTTCAGCGCCACATTGTTCACCGTGACGTTGATTCGCGTCTGGTCCATGCCGCGAAAGCGCAAGTACGTGTAGCCGAACCCGTTACCGGCGTCGCTGGCCGCGGTAAATGAAGGAAGTCCCTGAAGCAAAAACGGCACGTCGCGCCCCGCATTCTGCTTGGCCAAGTCCGCGGGTTTGAGCCGAATCTGGGGCATGGGAATGCGGGCGCTGGGTCGGCTGGCCACCAGCGAAACCTCATTGAGTACCTGAGTTCGGACGGTGTCAGACCCCGCCGGCGTTTCGGCTGCCCGAATCCACTGGGCGGTTGCGGGCGTCAACGAAAAGCCCAGCATAAGGACAAAAACGGAACGTTGGTTCATCGTGCACGGTTTTTTAAATCGGTTCTCGTGCACAGAAATGCCCGCACGCTGAGGGTGCGGCTTCGCGACTTCCTTGGCGGCATAACCCGCCCAGGTTCTAGGGTATCATCTCAGCCGGATTTCTTCGCCGGCACCCCTGTGCTTCGCCAAAGGTAACACGCCAAACGCTTCAAGTGTTCGAAGTGCGCTCGTTTTTCGCGCGGAACCCTGTCCTGAAACCACCGAGTATGTTTTTTTATGTAACTCTAATTCAGTCTTGTATTGCTCAAAGTGTCGATGACGGTCGGACTCTTTGGGGTGCTCGCGCAGGGGATCCGCGGACCAAGCGAGGTCGGGAGCGCAAAGCAGGTAGAGGTCGCCTTGGAGGGGCATGGCCTCCAAATCAGGGTGGGGGCGACCGTACTTTTCGCGGAACCAAATGCGGTGCGTCAGCACGTCGGTGTCCTCCACCACGACCTCAGTGCAGCTTTCCGCCACCTCTTCGGCACGCTCCGTTTGAAGTCGGGCCATTTCGACCACGTCTTCGGGCGCGTATTCGGGGCCGTGTTCGCTCAAGTATTCTCGGGCGATTTCGGGGGTCCACAGGGTGCGGAATTTTCGGGCAAGCTGCGCCGCCAGCTGGGTTTTTCCCGCGCTTTCGGGGCCGGTCAGGACGACGCGCAGCGGTTGCCTCACGGCCACCACCACCTGGTCCGTGCCCATGGCAAACGCTTCAAGCGCGTAGCGTTCGCCACCACGGGTGCATACGGCTTCTCGGTGCGACCGTACGTCGATTTCCTTCTTCCAGTCGAGCCCTTGGATTCCGGCCGCCTTGTACACGGCCTCTTTGGCGCCCCAAACCGTCGCACGGTCGAGTTCCGCTACTTCGCGTTCCGAAGCCACTCGGGCGATCACGCGCTCGAGTTGGGCCCGCGGAGCTTCCACGTCAATCCCCACCGGCACGAGGGGGTGGTAGGCCGCGACGGCCCAATCTCCGCCATGCGAAAGGCTGAGGTAGCCTTGGGGGAGGACCGGGCGCTCCCCGTCGTAGGAAAGGTCGCGCACTCCGAGCGAAGTGCCGTGCAAGGCCTTAGCGAGAGCGAGCCGCGCGGCGGCAAAGGCGGTGCGGCGGGGACCAGGTTTTAGTGCGGACCACCGCGCCAGATCCGCAGGCGAGAAAAAATCGGAGGATAACGAGAATTTCGCCTCAAAATCAGCGGCTTGACCAAGAGAAATCCGCGCAAGGACGAGGCCAAAATGACCGACTTCGGCGACTTCAGCCCCCGAATGTTCCGTATCTTTGCGCCTCCAAATAATCATTGCTATGTCTTCGACCACTGCCACGAACTACGTGCCCTACAAAGTAAAGGATATGTCCCTCGCCGATTGGGGACGCAAAGAAATTACCCTTGCCGAGGCTGAGATGCCCGGACTGATGGCCCTTCGCAAAGAATACGGCCCGAGCAAGCCCCTCGCCGGAGCGCGCGTGGCCGGCTGCCTCCACATGACGATTCAGACTGCGGTCCTTATCGAAACCCTCGTTGAATTAGGTGCCGAGGTGACTTGGTCTTCGTGCAACATCTTCTCGACGCAGGACCACGCCGCGGCCGCCATCGCCGCCGCCGGAATCAGCGTCTACGCCTGGAAGGGCCAAACTGAAGAAGAGTTTGACTGGTGCATCGAGCAAACCCTGTTCTTTGGCGAAGGCAAGCAGCCCCTCAACATGATCCTTGACGACGGCGGCGACCTCACCAACATGGTGCTGGACCGCTACCCGGAGCTCGTGGCCGGCATTGGCGGAATCTCTGAAGAGACGACCACCGGCGTGCACCGCCTGTACGAGCGCATGATTAAAGGCAGCCTCCCGTTGCCCGCCATCAACGTCAACGACTCGGTGACCAAGTCGAAGTTCGACAACAAGTACGGCTGTAAAGAATCGGCGGTTGACGCGGTACGCCGCGCCACCGACCTGATGATGGCCGGTAAGGTCGTGGTAGTTGCCGGATACGGCGACGTGGGCAAGGGCACGGCGGCTTCGTTCCGCGGGGCCGGAGCTCGTGTGATCGTGACCGAAATCGACCCCATCTGTGCCCTTCAGGCAGCCATGGACGGGTACGAGGTCAAGAAGATGGACAACGCCATTCCGCGCGCCAACATCGTATGCACCGCGACCGGAAACAAAAACATCGTGACCGAGCGCCACTTCCGCCTGATGAAGGACAAGACCGTCGTGTGCAACATCGGCCACTTCGACAACGAAATCGACATGGCTTGGCTGAACAAAAACTACGGCCACACCAAGTCCGAGATCAAGCCTCAGGTGGACCTCTACAACATCGAGGGCAACGACATCATCGTATTGGCTGAAGGCCGCCTCGTGAACCTGGGTTGCGCCACCGGCCACCCCTCGTTTGTGATGTCGAACTCGTTCACCAACCAGGTGTTGGCCCAAATCGAGCTCTACACCAACAAGGGCAAGTACCCCAACGAAGTCTTCACGCTTCCCAAGCACCTCGACGAGAAGGTTGCCTTCTTGCACCTCGAGTCAATTGGCGTTGAGCTGGACACCTTGAGCCCCGACCAAGCTTCGTACATCGGAGTCGAGGTTAAGGGTCCGTTCAAACCCGAGACCTACCGCTACTAAACCGTTTTCACGGTTTCAGTCGGAACCCCGGCCGCGCCAGCGGCCGGGGTTTTTTGTTAATAATTATTTACTTTTAGTGAAAGCTAAAAGTAAATTATTATGTACTTTTGTATGTGAAGTCAAATGAGCTAATTCGATTGCTGCAAGCCAATGGGTGGTACTCCAAAAGTCAAAAGGGATCACATTTGAAGTTCATTCATGATGAGAGGCCTGGAGTGATGTTGGTTGTGCCAAATCATGGAGCTAAAGAAATTGCACGCGGATTGGAACTTCGAATTAAAAAAGACGCCGGTTTACGATGAAAAAAGAAAAAAAACATCCAAAGATTCCAGTAGTTGTCGAGGTAACGAATACTGGATATTCTGCGTACACTCAAGATTTCCCCGTCTACACAACAGGTGGATCTATTAATGAAGTGTATGCAAACATTTCTGAGGCCATGTCACTCTTACATGAGGATGATCAGATTGAATATAGCCCTCGGAATTTCAAGTTAAAGTTTGATTTTCAGCAGTTTTTCAGTCACTATCGCGTACTCAATGCTAAGTTTCTTGCCGAGCGCATCGGTCTTAATCCAAGTCTGTTGTCTCAATATGTATCGGGTACCAAAGAGCCCTCACCAAAGCAAGTACTGCGCATCATGAACGGGATCAATGAGCTCGGTGAAGAGCTGGCGACACTTACGTTTTCGACTAAATAAAAGCCCCAGCTGCTCGCGCAGCCGGGGCACCTAAAAACGAGTTGCCAGAAACCAGTTACTGAGAACCAGTTACCAGAAACCATTTACTAAAGTCCAAACGCCTTCTTGATCGAATCCACGGCGTCGAGTTTTTCCCAGGTGAAGAGCTCCACCTTCATGGTCTTGACTTCGATGCCCTTGTCGGTCGGACGCTTGAACTGCTTCTCCACGATTTGCGGAGCGCGGCCCATGTGTCCGTAGGCGGCCGTCTCCGAGTAAATCGGGCTGCGGAGGCCAAACTTGGTCTCGATTCCGTAGGGGCGAAGGTCAAAGAGCTTCTGCACGCGCTCGGCAATCGCGCCGTCGGCGAGCTTCTTGCCGTCGGCTCCGCGCACCGCCGCCGTGCCGTAGGTGTTCAGGTAGAAGCCCACAGGCTCCGCCACACCAATCGCGTAGGCCAGCTGTACGAGAACCTGCTTGGCCACACCTGCGGCCACCAAGTTTTTGGCTACGTAGCGCGCCGCGTAGGCCGCGGAACGGTCCACCTTCGAGGGATCCTTGCCGCTGAAGGCTCCGCCGCCGTGGGCGCCCTTTCCGCCGTAGGTGTCGACGATGATTTTGCGCCCCGTCAAACCGGTGTCGCCGTGCGGTCCGCCAATTACGAACTTGCCCGTCGGGTTGATCAGGTAGCGCACGTCGGCGTTAAACAAGCGCTGCACGCGGCGCGGCAATTGCTTTTTAATGCGCGGAATCAGGTAGCGCTTGATGTCCGCCGTGATGCGATCCTGCATCGGCTTCTCGTCGGCGAAGTCGTCGTGCTGGGTCGAAATGACAATGGTGTCGATGGCCTCGGGCACGTTGCGGTCGCTGTAGCGAATGGTCACTTGGCTCTTGGCGTCTGGGCGCAGGTACTTCATCACCTTGCCCTCTTTGCGGATCGCGGCCAGCTCGCGAAGCAGCAAGTGGCTCAATTCCAAGGCCAGCGGCATGTAGGTGTCGGTCTCGTCGGTGGCGTAACCGAACATAATGCCCTGGTCGCCCGCGCCCTGCTCTTCTTTTGAAGCGCGGTCTACCCCTTGGTTGATGTCGGGCGATTGCTCGTGGATGGCGCTGAACACGCCGCAGGAGTTGGCCTCAAACATGTACTCGGACTTGGTGTATCCGATGCGGCGAATCACCTCGCGGGCAATTTCGCCGGCGTCGATGTAGGTGCGCGACTTGACTTCGCCCGCCAGCACCACTTGCCCCGTGGTTACCAGGGTTTCGCAGGCAACTTTCGAATCGGGATCAAAGGCGAGAAAGTGGTCGACAAGCGCGTCCGAAATTTGGTCGGCGACTTTGTCGGGGTGTCCTTCAGAAACGGACTCAGAGGTAAATAAGTAGCTCATAGCAACAGTTTTAAATCTGCGTGCTTCGGAATCCTACTGCGGTAAGGTGCTGCTGCGCCGGACAATGGTCCACCGGTTTAGCATTTTTTACCGTGGTTGCAATCGGACAAATCCTTCCACGCGCCGCAAAGGTAGGTACGCCACGCCGTACGCCAACGGATGATTAAAAAACTCCAGGGATTGACCGATGCAAACCAAGGTGACGTGAACTAACTTTGCAGCGCTTATCCAGAAAGACTGAGGGACGGGCCCGTTGACGTCTTGGCAACCCTAAAAACCCTGTAGGGTGCCAACTCCCGCTGCCAAAGCCGCAAGGCCGAGGTGGAAAGATGAGATTGCGACCGCCCCGCGCGTCCCAAGAGTCCTTCTGCACAAGCGCAACGAACGAAGGACCATGCATCCACTCCAACTCATTGCCCGCGAACGCATCCTCATCTTGGACGGCGCCATGGGCTCTATGCTCCAAGAATACCGCCTCGACGAGGCGGGCTACCGCGGCGCGCGCTTCGCCGACTGGGGGCATCCGCTCAAAGGCAACAACGACCTGCTCAACCTGACCCAGCCGCAAATCGTCGAAGAGATCCATGCCAAGTACTTTGCCGCCGGGGCCGACCTCGTAGAGACCAATACGTTTAACGCACAGACCGTGTCGATGGCCGACTACGGAATGGAGTCCCTCATTCGCGAGCTCAACCTCGCCGGAGCCCAGCTGGCCCGCAAGGCCGCCGACGCCTACAGTACGCCCGACAAGCCCCGGTTTGTGGCCGGCGCCATCGGCCCCACCAACCGCACCCTCAGCCTGAGCCCTGACGTGAACCGTCCGGCCTACCGCGCCATCACCTTTGACGAGCTGGCGACCGCCTATCAAGAGCAGGCCGAAGCCCTGATCGAGGGTGGGGTGGACGTGCTTTTGGTTGAAACCATCTTCGACACCCTCAACGCCAAGGCGGCTCTCTATGCGATTCAGGACGCCTTCGCGGCGACGGGCAAAGAGGTTCCGATTATGATCAGCGGAACCATCACCGACGCCAGCGGCCGCACCCTCAGCGGGCAAACCACTGAGGCCTTCTTGATCAGCATGAGCCATATGCCCTTGCTCAGCATCGGCCTGAACTGCGCCCTCGGAGCCAAAGACCTGCGCCCCTACTTGCAAACGCTGGCGGCCAACACGCCCTTCCTCATCAGCGCCTACCCCAACGCGGGCCTGCCCAACGCCTTTGGCGGCTACGACGAAACGCCCTCGCAAATGGCCGACGCCGTGACCGAATACCTCGACCTCGGAATCGTCAACATCCTCGGCGGTTGCTGCGGTACCACCCCCGACCACATCCGCGAATTCGCCGCCCGCGCCGCCGGCCGCGCTCCCCGAATCCCCCAGGCCCTATGAAGCTCAGCGGACTCGAACCCCTAGTCATCACGCCGGCGACCAACTTCGTCAACGTCGGCGAGCGTACCAACGTCACCGGATCGCGCAAATTCCTGCGCCTCATTCAAGAAGGCAAGTACGACGAGGCCCTCGACATCGCCCGCGACCAGGTCACTGGCGGAGCCCAAATCCTCGACGTCAACATGGACGAAGGCATGCTCGACGGCGTCGAGGCCATGACCACCTTCCTCAACCTGATCGCCTCCGAACCCGACATCGCGCGCATCCCCATCATGATCGACTCGTCGAAGTGGGAAATCATCGCGGCCGGCCTCAAGTGCGTCCAGGGCAAGGCCGTCGTCAACTCCATCTCGCTCAAGTCGGGCGAGGCCGAGTTCCTCTACCAGGCGCGCCACTGCCGCCGCTTCGGAGCCGCCGTCATCGTCATGGCCTTCGACGAGCAGGGCCAGGCCGACTCCTACGACCGCCGCGTCGAAATCTGCCAGCGGGCCTACCGCTTGCTGGTGGCCGACGGATTCCCCGCCGAGGACCTCATCTTCGACCCCAACATCTTCCCCGTCGCCACGGGCATGGAGGAGCACCGCCGCAACGCCCTCGACTTCTTTGAGGCCACGGCCTGGATCAAAAAAAACCTGCCCAGCGCCAAGGTGAGCGGCGGCGTGTCCAACGTCAGCTTCAGCTTTCGCGGCAACGACCACGTGCGCGAAGCCATGCACGCCTGCTTTCTCTACCACGGAATCCAGCACGGCATGGACATGGGCATCGTCAACCCCGGCCAGCTCGTCGTCTACGAACAAATTGAGGCGGAACTCCGCGACCGCATCGAAGACGTGCTCCTCGACCGCCGCGACGACGCGACTGAGCGCCTGCTCAGCTACGCCGAAAACGTCAAGGGCGCCGGCCAAGTCCGCCAAAAAGACGAGTCGTGGCGTGAGCTCCCCATCGACGCCCGCATCGAGCACAGCCTGGTCAACGGCCTGGATGCCTTTGTGGAACAGGACGCCGAAGAGGCCATGAAGGCCCTAGGCAGTCCGTTGGCGGTGATTGAGGGTCCGCTCATGCGCGGAATGAACGTGGTCGGAGACCTCTTTGGCGCCGGCAAAATGTTCTTGCCGCAGGTGGTGAAGTCGGCCCGAGTCATGAAGCGCGCGGTGGCTTGGCTCGAGCCCCACTTTGCGGCTGAATCGGCCGCCGCCGGAACGGCTCCGCGCAAGCAGGGCAAAATCCTGATGGCGACGGTCAAGGGCGACGTGCACGACATCGGCAAGAACATCGTCGGCGTGGTCCTGCAGTGCAACAACTTCGAGGTCATTGACTTGGGCGTTATGGTTCCGCCGCAGAAAATCCTCGATGCGGCCCGCGAACACGGCGTGGACGCCATCGGGCTCAGCGGACTCATCACGCCGTCCCTCGACGAAATGGTGTTTTTGGCCAGCGAAATGAAGCGCCAGGGCTTTGCGATTCCGCTGCTGATTGGCGGAGCCACCACTTCGCGCGCCCACACCGCCGTCAAAATTCAGCCGGTCTACGACGGCCCGCTCGTGCACGTCAACGACGCGTCGCGTGCGGTTCCGGTGGTACAAAAACTTCTGAGTACCGAGGCAGCCGACTACAGCGCCGAGGTGCGCGCCGACTACGAGCGCTTGCGCGAGCAGTACGCCAGCCGCAGCGCCGAGCGCCGTTTTACCGGCATCGAGCAGGCCCGTGCCCAGCGCTACCAGCCCGACTTCAGCGCCAAGCCCGCCGCGCCCAAGCAGTACGGCGTGTTCCCCCTGCGCGACTACCCCCTCGAAGACCTGGTGCCCTACATCGACTGGACGCCCTTCTTTCAGGCATGGGACCTGCACGGCAAGTACCCGCGCATTCTCAGCGACGACGTGGTGGGCGCCCAGGCCAAGTCCCTCTTTGACGACGCCCAGGTCATGCTGCGGCAGATGGTCGCCGAAAAGTGGATTACGGCCCACGGCGTCTACGGATTCTTCCCGGCGCGCCAGGACGGAGACGACGTCGCCGTGACCACGCCGAACGGGGAGCGCCGCTTCCTCACCCTGCGCCAGCAGGGCCAAAAGGCCGAGGGCCAACCCTACCTGGCCTTGGCGGACTTCATCGATCCGGCGGGCAACGACACCCTGGGCCTCTTCGCGGTAACCACGGGCCACGGAGTGGACAAGCGAACCCAAGCCTTCAAGGACGCCCACGACGACTACCGTGCCTTGATGCTTCAGGCGCTGGCCGACCGCCTCGCCGAAGCCTTTGCCGAGCGCCTCCACCAGCGCGTGCGCACCGAATTCTGGGGCTACGCCGCCGACGAACAGCTTCCCAACGACGCCCTGATTGCTGAGGAGTACCAAGGAATCCGCCCGGCCCCTGGCTACCCGGCCTGCCCCGACCACCTTGAGAAAGACCTGCTGTTTGAACTGCTCGACGCCGAGCGGCATACCGGCATTCACCTCACCGAATCCAAGGCCATGTACCCCACGGCCGCGGTCAGCGGATACTACTTCGCGCACCCCGAGGCCAAGTACTTCGGACTCGCCAAAATCGACCGCGACCAAGTCGCCGACTACGCCCAACGGCGCGGAATTCCGCTCTCCGACGCCGAGCGCTGGCTCAGCCCACTCCTTAACTAGCAGCTAGCAACCAGCAACGCGCAACCAGCAACCAAAAACCAGTAACTAGTTACTAGCAACCAGCTTATGAAAGTAACCGACCACATCGCCGCCGCCCAGGGCAAAACCCTGTTCAGCTTTGAAGTGCTGCCTCCGCTCAAGGGCAACACCATTGATTCGCTCTTTGGCACCATCGAACGCCTGATGCAGTTCGACCCCAAGTTCATCGACGTCACCAGCCACCGCGAGGAGTACGTGTTTAAAAAGCACGAGTCCGGCCTGCTTCAAAAGGTGCACACGCGCAAGCGCCCCGGCACGGTAGGTATTTGTGCGGCCATCCAAAACAAGTTCCGCATTGACACCGTTCCGCACATCATTTGCGGCGGATTTTCGCGCGAAGAAACGGAGTACGCCCTCATTGACTTGCACTACCTCGGAATCGACAACGTGCTCGTGCTCCGCGGGGACGCCCTGCGCAGCGAAGGCAGCTTTGTCCCTGAGCCCCACGGCCACGCCTATGCGATTGACCTTCTGAGGCAGGTCAAGAACCTCAATCAGGGCAAATACCTCTACGACGAAGTTCAAAATTCCAACCCCAGCAATTTTTGCATAGGGGTGGCGGGCTACCCTGAGAAGCACTTCGAAGCCCCCAGCCTCAAAGCCGACCTGAAGCACCTCAAGGCCAAGGTCGATGCGGGCGGCGACTACATCGTCACGCAAATGTTTTTCAACAACGAGCACTTTTTCAAGTTCGTCGACGACTGCCGGGCGGCGGGCATTACGGTGCCCATTATCCCTGGACTTAAGCCCTTGACCGCCAAAGGGCAGCTGCAGAGCATTCCGCGCAATTTTCACCTGAATTTGCCCGACGACCTCATCGAAGCGGTTGAAGCGGCTAAAACGCCTGAAGCGGTGAAGCAAGTGGGCGTCGAATGGTGCATTGCCCAGTCTAAAGAACTGATGGCCAAGGGCGCTCCGGTGCTCCACTACTACACCATGAGCAAGGCTGACGAGACGGAACAAATCGCGTCCGCGCTGTTTTAAGCGGAGGCCTGTGGACAAACCGCGGGGCGCTTCAACGGCTTGGCACGAAAGTGGCCCTAACTTGCACCTATGTCCACAGCCTTTAAAGCGCCGCGTTTTGCGACCCACACCGCCGGCCAGCCGTTTTTTCAGATTCTGACGCAGCGCGTCAACCAGTACTTCAAGGAGCACAACAAGTCCTCAAAGGGCGACGCCCGCTTGTACGCCAAGACCGGCGTGCTGCTCGCGGCCTTTTTTGCAACCTACGTAGCCGTACTCTACTTCGGCGCCAACTTTTGGGCCGCTTTGCCCTTTTGGGTGATCCTTGGCCTGCTCACCTCGGCCATTGGGTTTAACGTGATGCACGACGGCGCCCACGGAAGCTACTCGAAGTACGAATGGCTCAATTCCCTCGCGGGCCACACCTTGAGCATGCTCGGGGCCAGCGTGGCGCTTTGGAAAAACAAGCACAACGCGATCCACCACACGTTCACCAACATTGACGGGGTGGACGACGACATCGATTCCGGCGGAATGATTCGCATGGCGGAATCCCAGCCGCACAAGGGCATCCATCGACTACAGCACTACTACTGGCCCGTGCTCTACAGCCTGCTCTACATCTACTGGCTGGCCTTCACGGACTTCAAAAAGTACTTCACGGGCAAGGTGGGCGACGTTCCCATTCGCAAGTTCACGGTGGCGGAACACATCGGGTTTTGGATGTGGAAGTCCATTCACACCACGATGGTCGCCATTCTTCCGATTTACTTGATCGGATTCTGGCCCTGGTTCTTTGGCTTTTTGCTGATGGCCTCCATTACCGGGCTCTCCTTGAGCGTGGTGTTCCAACTGGCCCACGTGGTGGAGGGCGCAACCTTCGCCCAATCCGACGTCACCGACCCCACGCACATTGAGTCCGAATGGGCCGTTCACCAGCTGCAGACCACGGCGAACTTCGCCACGCGAAGCCGCATTTTGACCTGGCTGCTCGGAGGCTTGAATTTTCAGGTGGAACACCACCTCTTTCCCCGAATCAGTCACGTGCACTACCCGGCGATTTCGCGCATTGTCAAGGAGACGTGTTCGGAGTTCAACGTGCAGTACCAAGAGTTCCGCACGTTTGCCGACGCGCTGGGTGCCCACGTGCGGCACCTCAAGCGCTTAAGCGTAGCCTAAAGGTTGCTGATTTGGAGCGAAACCCCGTCGTACTGGACGCGGTAGGGGAGCAGGCCCCAGGTGCTGGTGCCGCTGGTGGCGCTTCCGTCAAAGAGCAAGAACCGCTGGCCGTCGCAGGCGCACTCGGCATATAAGCCCTCCACGATTTGGGCGGCTCCGCAGGACTGCGAAACGTGGTTGGGGCAGCGCAAGTCGTAAGCGCCAAAATCGTTGGCGTCTCCAAAGTTGGTGCGCCGGTAGACCGCGACGCCTCCGTGGCCCCAGTCGCTGCGACGGTAAATTCCGCCAACAAACTGAAGATCGTAGGCCGACGGGCTGTTCAAGAAGACCGTTTCGCTCAAAAGTATATAGGGCACCGGATGGCGGTTGTCGGAACCGCCGCAGGCAACTAAAACCGCCCCCGAGAGCAAAGCAGGAAAAATCTTCGTCATTTCGCAAACAAACGTAAGCCGAACCTGCTTATCCACATTAATTCTGCGTTATTTTAGCCCACTGATTCGCATCGGATCCACCTAATACGCTTTGCTTATGCGTCTACGTTACGCCCTGTTAGTGCTGATTTTCGGAGCCTCCACCCTCGCGTGGGGCCAGACTCGTCCCGGTTCACTCCGAGGAACGGTCAAAGACAAAAAGACTGGCGAAGAGCTGGTTCAAGCCATCATTACCGTCAAGTCCGGTCAGTTCAAGGTGGCCTCGGGCGCCTCGGACTTCGACGGCAACTACAACATCAACCCGGTACAGCCAGGCACCTACACCGTGGTGTGCGAAATGTTTGGCTACACCTCGATGACGTTTACCGGCGTGGAAATCAACCCCGGTCGCCCCACTGAATTGAAGTTCGCCCTGTCGACTTCAAGCGTGGAGCTCGGAGCGGTGGACGTGGTGGCTAAGTACGAGGCTCCGCTCATTGAAAAGGGCAAAACCGCGGCGAGCTTCAGCGCGGACCAAATCCGCAACCTCGCCGGCCGGGGTGTGAACGCCGTCCTTTCCCAGACCGCGAGCGTCGTTCAGGACGAGCGCAGCGGCGGAACCTTCTTCCGCGGTGGCCGTAGCGACGGTAACGTGGTGTTTGTCGACGGCGTAAAAATGCGCGGCGACATCAACCTTCCGCGCGAAGCCATTCAAACCACCGAAGTCATCACGGGAGGCGTTCCCGCCCAGTACGGTGACGTAACCGGTGGCGTAATTTCCACGACGACCAAAGGCCCGAGCCCTCGCTACTTCGGTACCGTAGAATACGTTACCTCGGCGCTCTTTGACCGCAACAACTACCACCTCGGCGGCTTGACGCTTGGCGGTCCTCTGGTGTTCAACAAAGACAAAACCCAGCCTTTGGTGGGCTTCCTGCTCGCAACCGAGTTCAGCTACACGGGCGTGGGCCGTCCCTACGCGACGCCGGTGTACAAAATCAAGGACGAAATTTTGGCCGACCTTAAGGCCAATCCCTTGATGCCCACGGCGACGGGCCTCGGCACCATTCGCCGCGCGGAACTTTTGACCAAAGACGCCTTCGACATCATTCCGACCCGCTTGAATGTGGCCAGCACGGTATTCCGCGCCACCGGCAACATCAACATCAAGACCAGCAAGAAGACCAACCTCGTTCTGGGCGGACGCGCGTTCTACTCCGACGGCCGCAACGGCAGCTTCTTCCACTCGCTCCTGAACTACGAGAACAACGGCGCTTCTACGCAGCGCGACCTTTCAGGTTACGTCCGCTTCACCCAGCAGTTCGGCAGCGGAGACGACAAAGGCCTGATTAAGAACGCGTTTTACACGATTCAGGCCGACTACACGATCAACAACTTCAAGAATTTTGACCCGAACCACGGGGACAACATCTTCCGCTACGGCCACGTGGGCAACTTCCAAACCGGCCGAATTGGTTTGTACGGCTACGGCCAAGACGCCAAAACCGGCATCACGGCATGGCGCAAGCTGCTCGACCTCGACACGGGCATTGCCTTCACGCCCTCGGCCTACAACCCCAACCTGGCGAACTACACGCAGTCGTACTACAATTTGGTCAACAGCGGCCTGATTGCCAACAACGTAGCCAACCTGGTGAACATCCAGCAGGGCGGAGGCCTCCTCAACGGCCAAGCCCCCTACGACGCCTACGGCCTCTTTGGCAACGTGGGTGCCGTTCAGTCAGGCTACAACTACAGCCAAAACGAGCAGTACCGCATCACGGCCTCGACCAACTTCGACATCAAGGGCCACTCCCTGATTGCGGGCTTGGAGTACGAACAGCGCTTTGACCGCAGCTTTGGGGTCGCCTCTTCAGCCCTTTGGACGCTGATGCGCAACCTGCAAAACGACCACATGCGCGAACTCGATTTGGAAAACCCCATTCTCGTGTACCGCGACGGCGTGTTCCAAGACACGATTTTCTACAACCGCGCCATCGACTTGACCAAGCCGCGCGCGTTCGACCGCAACCTGCGCCGCAAGCTCGGATGGGATCCCGACGGCAAGGACCAGCGCCTGCTCGACATCGACAACATTTCTCCCGACGACTTCCAGAACTACGGCGGACTTTCGCTCTTCTCGGCTCAAGAATTGGTCAACCCGGGCGGAACTTCTTACGTGAGCTACTTCGGCTACGACTACACGGGCCAACTGCAGCCGGGCAACCCGACGCTGGCCGACTTCTTCAAGGCCACGGACGCCAGCGGCAACCGCACCTACCCCGTGCGCGCCTTCCAGCCCATTTACATGGCCGGATACATTCAGGACCAATTCACGTTCGAGGACCTCTTCTTCAACGTCGGCGTGCGCGTAGACCGCTACGACGCCAACCAGCCGGTGCTCCGCGATCCGTTCTCGCTCTTCCCCGCCCACACGGTGGCTGACGTCAAGGCGCGCGGCGGACTCGAGGGCAGCGACATTCCCGTTTCGATGGGCGACGACTACATGGTGTACGTAGACGACATCAAAAATCCCAAGCGCATCATCGGCTACCGCAACGGATTCGATTGGTTCAATGCCGACGGCTCGCCCCAACCCAACCCCACCGTAATTGCCAACGCATCGGGCGGCCAGGCCAAGCCGTGGATTTTTGAAGAGGCATTCAGTGATCCGAGCAACCCCAATGCGCCGGTGCTCAGCGAAAAGTCGTTCCGCGACTACCGTCCCCAAGTGACGGTGAGCCCCCGCATCTCGTTCCAGTTCCCGATTTCGGAGGTGGCCGAGTTCTTTGCCCACTACGACCTGCTCGTTCAGCGTCCGACGGCAGCCCAGTCGCGCTTCAATCCCTTCGACTACCAGAACCTGGTCTTCGGTAACGCTTCGGTGGTGGACAACCCAGAATTGCTCCCGCAGAAGCAAACGGAGTACGAAATCGGATTCCGCCAAAAGCTCACGGACCGCAGTGCGCTGAAGATCAACGCCTTCTACCGCGAGTACCGCGACTTGATTCAGACGGTATCGGTTACCGAGGCCTACCCGGCCACGTACGTGACCTACGGAAACCGCGACTTCACTACTTCAAAGGGCTTCAGCTTCCAGTACGACCTGCGCCGCGTGGGCAACGTGCAAATGAATGCTCAGTACTCGCTGTCGTTTGCCGACGGTACGGGTTCAGGTGCCGAGTCGGGCCTCTCGCTGGCGCGTACCGGTTTGCCGAACATCCGCTACATCGTTCCGCTTGACTACGACCAGCGCCACAACCTGTCGGGCAACATCGACTTCCGCTACGGCCAAGGTGTCGACTACAACGGTCCGGTTTGGGGCAAGGTGAAGGTGTTTGAAAACGCGGGCATCAACATGCTGGCCACCGCCGGCTCAGGCTTCCCGTACTCTCGCCGCGTCCGTGCGTACTCCCTGATTGAGTCAGCTGCTCCGGTAGTGGGCTTGCTCAACGGGTCGCGCCTGCCTTGGCAGTTCCGCGTCGACATGACCGCCAACAAGGTATGGTACTACAACAAGGGCAAGAACAACTTTGAAGTGTACCTCCAGGTACTCAACGTGCTCAATGCCGCCAACGTACTCGGAATCTACCCCTACACCGGATCGCCCGACGACGACGGCTACCTTTCTTCGCCGCAAGGACAGCAAGCCATTGCGTTCACGGCCAACGCCCAAGCGTTTTCTGATCTGTACACCATGCGAATGGTTAACCCCACCAACTTCTCTACGCCGCGCCTGCTTCGTTTGGGCGTTCGTTTAGGTCTGTAATAGCATTATGTCCGTTATGAACAAGCATCTCCTTTTCTTCGCAGCTTCGGTACTCGGTTTCACGGCGATGGCCCGTGAAGATGTGGGTACGACTTCTGGCAAAACCACCCGTTCCAACAAGACCGTGGAGGAACTTTGCCAGCCTTCACGCGCCCAGTCTGACTTGAACATCAACAACGTGCGCACCACCATTCTCGGTGGAGGCGATATGTGGTGGGACCTCAACGTCGCTCGCTACGAAGTGCCCAAGGGCAGCAACCGCCACTCCATGTTTGCCGGCTCCCTGTGGCTGGGTGGACTGGATGAGGGTAACCAGCTCAAACTGGCGGCCATGACCTACCGTTCGCGCGGTAACGACTTCTGGCCTGGTCCGCTTTCGACCGACGGCTTGGCCTCGGTAACCAAGGAGGTTTGCGATAAGTACGACCGCCACTGGATCATCACGCGCGAGCAGGTTGAAATGCACCGCGGATGGCTGCTCTGCAAAAACGACCCCGACTGCGACGTGGCTGCGAAGTACCCCGGCTACGAGGGCAGCATCCCCGAGATCATCAAGAACTGGCCCGCGCACGGCGTGGAAGGCGAACTGCCCTACACCCTGGCTCCGTTCATTGACCTGGACGGCGACGGTCGCTACGACTACAACGAGGACTACCCGGCCTACGACTTAGACCGCGCCTACGACTGCCGCTTGAAGGAGACCGACATCCTCTACGGCGACCAAACGATTTGGTGGGTGTACAACGACCGCGGTAACGTGCACACCGAAACCAACGCCGGAGCCATGGGCTTTGAGATTCGCGCACAGGCCTTCGCGTTTGCCACGAACGACGAAATCAACAACATGACGTTCCAGAACTACCGGATCATCAACAAGTCGACGTTCCGCCTGACGAACACCTACTTCTCGACCTGGTTTGACGCCGATTTGGGCAACTACCTCGACGACATCATCGGTTCAGACATTCCGCGCGGACTTGGCTTTGTATACAACGCCGACATCAACGACGAAGGCCCGATCGGCTACGGCATGAATCCGCCCGCTATTGGCTTTGACTTCTTCCAAGGTCCGTTTGCCGACTACTTTGACGGACGCGACAACGACCGCGACGGCTGCATCGACGGCGTGCGCGATGCCAATGGCGTCTGCATCCCCGAAAACCCCGTGACGGGCGTCAACGAGCGCATCATCATGTCGGGCTTCATGTACTACAACAACACGAGCTCGGCCTTCTCGGGCAACCCGAACAACGCTTCGGAATTCTACAACTACATGCAGTCGCGCTGGAAGAACGGCAACCCGTTGGTGGTTGAGACGCCGTGCGGACCGGGCTGTACGGGCAACGGCGACGGCTTTACCGCCGACGGTTCGGGCCTTGCGACCTTGTTTGCCTACCCGGGCAATACGTTCGATACCACGGGCGTAACGGAGCCTATTGCGGACCAAAACTGGTTCGAGTCCCCCAACAACCAACAGGACAAGCGCGGCCTGCACAACGCGGGACCGTTCTCGCTGGCTCCGGGCGCCTTGAACTTCATTACTACGGGTGCGGTATGGGCCCGCAACACCAACGATCCGGGTCCCTTGTACTCGGTGGAGCGCGTAATCATCGCCGACGACAAGGCCCAAAGCCTGTTCGACAACTGCTTCCAGATCTTGAACGGCCCCGACGCGCCCGACATGGAGATTCAGGAACTCGACCGTTCGGTGGTGCTGATGCTTTCGTACCGCGACGGCCAGAACAACGACAACTTCGACTACCAAGAGATCGATCCGTTGATCCAGGCCAACGACAATACCTACAAGTTTGAGGGCTTCCAGATTTACCAGCTCAAGAACGCGAACGTGTCGATGGCGGACCGCTACGATCCGAGCCAGGCGCGCTTGATCGCTCAGTGCGACGTCAAGAACGGCGTAAGCCGACTGATCAACTGGGAACTCAACCCGGATTTGGAATTGCTGGTGCCGCAGGACATGACCATTTCGTCGGATAACGACGGAATCAAGACTTCGTTCCACGTGACCGAGGACGCCTTTGCCACGGGAACCGACCGCCGCTTGGTGAACCACCGCGAGTACTACTTCAGTGTGGTGGCTTATGCCTACAACGAGTACGAGAAGTTCGACCAAGTGCTTACCCCGGGCGGGCAGCGCCGTCCCTACCTCGCGGGCCGCAACAACGTGAAGAAGTACGTCGGAATTCCGCACCAAGTGAGCGCCGAAGCCAACGGTACCATTCAGCTGGCCAAGTACGGCGACGCCCCCATCATCACCCGAATTGAGGGTATGGGCAACGGCGGAACCCAATTGGCGCTTACCGAAGAATCAGAAAACGCGATTGTGACCAACTTCCGCCTCGACCAAACGGTCTACCAGGCAGGCAACGGCCCCGTGAACATTAAGGTCGTGGACCCGCTTCGCGTGAAGTCGGGCAACTACACGATGACGTTCAGCGGCACGAACGCCAACGCCACCTGGAGCATCGAAGACGAAGACGGCAACGTGGTAGCCACGTCAGCGGGATCGATTTCGTTCCTCGTGGAGCAGCTGGTGCCTGAGCTGGGCATTTCTATTGACATTCGCAACCAAGAGGCGCCGGGCAACGACGTCGACAACTTGCGCAACCAGAGCATCCTCGGCGGCGAAGTCGTGTACGAGGACCCGACCAAGCCTTGGCTGAGCGGCGTGGCCGACGACGCGAGCTACGGTCCGACCAACTGGATTTTGGCGGGCAACAACGAGGTTTCCACGCCTCCGGGGTCGTTCTACAAGGACTTCCCGGGCGACAGCAAGTCCCGATTCTCGACCATCATTGGTGGAACCTGGGGTCCGTTCGCCTACGCCAGCTTCTTGGGCCGCGGACTTTCATCAGGCAACACGATTTGGGGCATGGGACCGGCCGACTCTTCGATGAGTGCGTTCACCGCCCGCATGAGCCCGACGGAACTGCACAGCGTGGACATCGTCTTTACCGACGACCGTTCGAAGTGGACCCGCGTACCGGTCTTTGAAATGGGCGACGACGCTTCGCTCAATGCGGGCGGCACGCGCAAGTGGCGCTTGCGTTCGGACCTCGGTTGGGACCTCGTGAACGGCGAACTCGTGCGCAGCACGACGACCACGGGCTGGTCGTGGTTCCCGGGCTACGCCATCGACCTTGAAACGGGTACGCGCCTGAACATCGCCTTCGGTGAAAACAGCTGGATGATCGGCGACCGCGGAAACGACATGCTGTTCAACCCCACGAGCCGCGAGCGCGCTCCGCTGGCCGACAACGTGACCGGCGGGTACCGCTTCGGTGGCCAGCACAACCTGTACATTCTCGGACCCTACCTGCAGTCGGGCTTAACCCGCACGCCGCTGGACTACGCCGGTGCCGACGAGACTGAGAATCCGCTCTACGCCGACTTTGGCAACATGAGCAACATTTTGAGCCGCAACCGCGTGACGAAGTCGCTGATGTGGGTATCGATTCCGCTTATGGAGCCGCGCTTCAACAACGCCAACCTGTACGAGCCGCGCACTTCGCCCAACGGCCTTCCGTCGGTGGCGCGCGTCAAGATTCGCATGGCCCGTCCCTACGAGCGCTACGTGACCGACAACTCCAACAACGGCAACCCGAAGTACCTGTTCAGCACGGCCAATGCCGCGACGGTTACGGGGGATTCGCTGACGGCGAAGAATGCCTTGGCAACGGTGCGCGTCGTACCGAACCCGTACTACAGCATCAGCCAGTACGAGACTTCGCAGAACGACAACCGCGTGAAGATCACCAACCTGCCGCCGCGCTGTACGGTGTCGATTTACTCGACCGACGGTTCGTTGGTACGCACGATGCGCAAGGACAACAGCGACACCTGGATGTACTGGGATTTGACCAACAACTACCAAGTTCCGATTGCGAGCGGGGTGTACTTGATTCACATTGACGCTCCGGGCATTGGGCAGACCATTGTCAAGTGGTTTGGCACCATGCGTCCGTTCAACCCAACTGGCTTCTAAGACCTAGAGATGATGAAAAAGATTTTAGCTACCGCAGCGCTGCTCGCTGCAGCCTCGGCTTTTGCAGGAAACCCGGTGCGTTCGGGTTCTGCGGGTGCTTCAGAACTGCTCGTGAATCCCTGGGCGCGCACCGCGGGCTGGGGCGAAGGCAACACGGCCAACGTTCGGGGCTTTGAGGGCCTTTACGGCAACGTGGCCGGCATCGCCCGCATTGACGGCCTTCAGGCGGGGTTTGCCAACACGCAGTGGTTGGTGGGCAGCGGAATTTCGCTCAACGCCGGAAGCCTGATTACCCCCACCGGAAACGGCGGCGTGTTGGGCATTCACATGAACAGCATGAACTACGGCGACATCGAGGTGACTACCGAGGACCAGCCAGACGGCGGTTTGGGTACGTACCGTCCGTCGGCAACGGTAATTGGGATTGCCTACGCCAAGAAGTTCACGCAGAGCATCTTTGGTGGTATTAACATCAAGCTGTACAACTCGACCATCAACAACCTCAGCGCTACCGGCGTCTGCTTCGACGCGGGGGTGCAGTACGTTCCCAAGGACATTAAGGATTTTGCGTTTGGCATTACCATGCGCAACATCGGCCCTTCGTTTTCGTACCGCGGCGACGGTTTGAGCATTGTACTTCCGGTTCCGACGGGCCTGTACACCAACAGCTTCCAGAACCGTTCTGAAGACTTCGAACTGCCGACCCAGCTCTCGATCGGAGCCAGCAAGGGCTTTACCCTGATGCAGGGCCACAAGCTGACGGTCGCGGGCAACTTCATTTCGAATTCATTCAAAAAGGACCAGTTCACGGTGGGCGCCGAGTACGCGTACAAAGAGCTTTTTGCCCTTCGCGCAAGCTGGGCCCAGTTTGACAACCGCTTTGATGCCCTGCGCACCGAGGCCCTTACCGGTCCGGCTGCGGGCTTTACGTTCAACATTCCGATGGGCGACGGCAAGCTTGACTTGAGCTACGCCTACCGGATGACGAACACCGCGTTTGGCGGAATCCACACGGTTGGCACCGCAATTGTACTCTAGACCGAACTAGGTTTTCGACTGAGAAGGCCTCCCCGCGGAGGTCTTCTTCGCTTTTAACCCCTATTGATTATGTCCGTTTCGTACTACACTCCCGAAGGATTTAAAAAGCTCAAAGAAGAGCTAGAGCACTTGCGCAGTGTGGAGCGTCCGCGCATTTCAGAGCAAATCGCCGAGGCGCGCGACAAGGGCGACTTGAGCGAGAACGCCGAATACGACGCCGCCAAGGAAGCCCAAGGCCTGCTCGAAATGAAGATTTCGAAGATGGAAGAGCTCGTGGCCAACGCACGCATCGTCGACGAATCGCAGTTCGACACGTCCAAGGTGCTCATTTTGTCGAAGGTTACCGTGCGCAATCCAGCCAACGGCGCGACCATGAAGTACACGTTGGTGAGCGAGCAAGAAGCCGATTTGAAGTCGGGCAAAATTTCGGTGAATTCGCCAATTGGTAAAGGATTGCTCGGCAAAGCCGCCGGCGAGGTGGCCGAGATTCAGGTTCCGAGCGGAATCATGAAGCTCGAAGTGGTTTCCATCGAGCGCTAGACCATGGCCAGCATTTTTTCGAGAATCATAGCCGGCGAGATCCCCTGCTACAAGGTAGCCGAGACCGAGCGCGCGTTTGCCTTTTTGGACATTCGCCCCCTAACCCAGGGGCACACTTTGGTGGTTCCCAAAATGGAAGTCGACAGCCTTTTTGAGCTTCCTGAAGAAGATTACGAGGCGGTTTTTGAATTGGTTCGGGCGGTGGCCGAGGCCCAGAAAGCGGTTATTCCCTGCAATCGAGTTGGGCTGAGCGTCCTTGGGTTTGAGGTTCCGCACGCGCACGTCCACGTGGTCCCGCTGCGCAGCGAGGCGGACTTGAATTTTGCCAACCCCAAACTCCAGCTCGAGCCCGAGGAGTTTGCAGAGCTGGCCCACCGCCTTCAGAGCGCTTGGGCCGTTCCAAGCATTTAATTTTTTTATAGGTGCCTTGAGGTCAGGGTATTGGAATTTTTTTTAAATTCCGCGTACCAAAACTTTAAACGCACTAATGATGAAGAAAATCCTACACCTTTTAGGTTGGGTGCTCTTGACGGCTGGGGCCGCACAGGCCCAGGTGGTCTTGAACATCATGTCGCCAAGCTCCATTCAGGGCGGCTTGACGCACACCAACAACGGAAACTCCACGGGATGGGGCCTCGCGGACCTTTTGAATCCGGCAGACGCCGTGCTCGACACGGTCGTCGTAATGGACGACAGCACCGCCGGCGTGAACACCGTGGTCGGCACCGACCCCAATACGGGCAATGCGTATCCGGGAATTCCGCTCAAGTACGAGGGCTGCAACCTCGACACGACGTCGGCGTGGCAGACCAACCGTCTGGCGGGCAAAATCGTGCTGATCTCGCGCGGAACCTGCGAATTTGGCCTCAAGGTCTATTTAGCGGAGCGCGCCGGAGCACGTGCCGTCATTTTGTACAACCGCGACAACGCCCAGCTCAATGCGGGTCCGGGTGCGTACGGCGGACTGACGTCCATTCCGTTTGCGATGATTGCGCGCCCCGACGGCGACATGCTGCGCACGGCCATTGAAAGCGGACAAACCGTGGTGGCCTTCTTGGGCAACAAGATTGGCGCGTTCCCTAACGACATGAGCATTTCGCCCGCTGAGGCGATGTACCCGCCGGCCCTCGCGGTTCCGTCGATGATCGCTCAGGACACCAGCGACTTCAAAATGAAGTTGGGCTTCTGGACCCGCAACGACGGTTCAGCCAACCAGGCCAACGTCATCGCAAGCGTCACCGTGAAGCGCGGCACGACGACGGTGTACACCATGTCGACGTCTTCGTTCCCGCTGAACTCAGGCGACTCGAGCTACATCACGTTCCCGCCGTTCCAACTCAATGGCTACCCCTTGGGTGCCTACGAGGTGAACTACAACGTGAACGTGGCCAACGAGTCCTTCCCGCTCGACAACAACATCGACTTTGCGTCGGTCATTAACGACAGCATCTTCAGCTACGCCCGCGTCGACGGCAGCACGCTCGAGCCGCTGGACAACAATTCGTTCAAATCTTCGAGCTTCACCTCTTCGTGGGGAATGTGCATCCACTTCCGCCACCCGCAGGCGGACCGCATGCTGCTCAAGGGCGTGCGCTTTGCCGGTTGGTCCAACACCGACACGCTCATCGGCCGCTCGGTCGACGTATCGGTCGACGAGTGGTTCGACACGTTCACCGACTTGAACGACCCGAACTGCGCGGTAACGAACACCTCGCCGGTGGCTTTGGAGACCTACACCTACGCGACCAACGCGCAGGACAGCATGGTGACGCACCTCTTCACCGATCCGATTGAACTCGACAACAACCAGCGCTACATCGTGTGCGTGAACACGTCAGACGCCGACCTGTACCTCAACCACTCGACGGCGGTGGCCTACCAGCTCAACGACGTCACGGCGGGCGAGCAGCCGCGCGAAATGGTGCGTTCCGACAACAACTGGTTCGTGCGCGGATTCAGCGGCAACGTGATTCCGACCTTGCAGCTCATCATGGAGCAAAACACTTCGGGCGTGCCTGAGGAAGTGGTGGTGGACGCCCTGGTGTACCCCAACCCCGCGCAGCACATGGTGTACCTGAAGCTCAACGGCTTCGTGCCGACGGCCGGAGTTTCGGTGTACGACCTGAACGGCGCCCTAGTACTTCAGGCCAACCACGCTTCGGTGGTGGACGGCGAGTTGGCCCTTGACGTGAGCGAACTCCCCAGCGGAGCCTACGTGGTGGTTGCCCCAGGCGCCAACCGCGAGCTGCGTGCCAACCTGGTGGTTACCCACTAAGTCTGCGGAGCCATCCAAGCAGAAACCCGGCGGAAACGCCGGGTTTTTTTATAGGGTTTGGTTCGAGCAAAGGACGTCGAGCAAAGGACGTCGAGCATCGACGCGCAACGGGCCGAACTTATTGGGCCGCGCGGTCGGGGTTCTGAGCCAGAAACTTCGCCCAAGACGAGGAACGAGGCGAAGCCTTCTTTTTAGCAGGCAGCGAGCCCGAAATCGCGTGATTTAGGACGGCTGCGCGATCGACCGTCAGGGCGTGGCAAGCGGCGACGGCCAGGGCGTCGGTGGCGTCGAGGGCCCTCTTGGGGTCGTCGGGAAGGGCAAACATGGCCGCCAAAAATCCGGAAAGCTGCTCCTTGGACGCCGCTCCTCGGCCCGAAATGCGGCGTTTCACTACGGCGGGCGGATACTCCGCTACCGTCAGCCCCCTGCGGAGCCCGGCGCTGAGGACCACGCCCTGGGCTCGCCCGAGCTTGAGCATGGACTGCACGTTTTTGCCAAAAAAGGGCGCTTCAACCGCTACGGCGTCGGGCTGGTACCGGTCCAGAAGGTCTTCGACGGCCCGCAAAATGTCGCCCAGGCGTTCCACCGACTCTTTGGCTGCCGAAAACTTGACGCTGCCCAGATCGACCAGACTCAGGGCCGATCCGTCGCGGTCCACGACCCCAAAGCCCATTACCACGGTGCCCGGGTCGATTCCTAAAATGCGCTGCTTCATGCGGCGGGATGCCCGCTGGCGCGCATGCTTTGGGCGGTTGGCGCCTGAAAGAGGTGCAGTCCAAAGCTGGGAACGGCGGCAATCAAGTGGTCAAAAAGGTCGGCGGCAACGGCTTCGTAATCTTCAAACACGATGGTGGTGGCAAAGCAGTAGATTTCGAGCGGAATGCCCTCGCCCTGCATGGCCAACTGGCGGACCATGATGCTCTGCTTTTTGGAAACCTTGGGGTGCTCTTGGAGGTAGGCTTCGGCGTAGGCCCTGAAAACACCCAGGTTGGTCATGTGGCGCCCGTTCACGGGGTGGGTTTTGTCGGCGCCCTGATCGGCATTGTAGGCGGCGATTTCGGCTTCGCGGGCGTCGAGGTAGGACTGCACCCGCTGAATTTTGCGGAATTCCTGGAGTTCGGCTTCGTCGATGAAGTGCACGCTTTCGAGGTCGATCACCATGCTCCGCTTGATGCGCCGCACTTTGGAAAGGCGCATTCCGCGCCAGTTCACAAAGGAATCCGTCACAAAGGCCTTGGCCGGAACCGACGAAATGGTGTTGTCGAAGTTCTTGATTTTGACCGTCGTCAAGTCGATGCTGACGACGTCGCCGTCGACGCCAAATTTTTCAAACGTGATCCAGTCGCCTTTTTTCACCAGGTCGTACAGCACAATTTGAAAGTTGGCCAAGAGTCCGTTGATGGCGTCCTGAAAGATCAAGACGAAGATGGCGGTGGCGCCGGCGAGGGCACCCAGGATGCTGGCGAGGGAGGTGTTGGAGAGCACCGAAATCACGGCCAATCCGCCAATGAGCCAAGACAGGAAAAGGACCACGGAGAGCAAGGTGCGCACCGGCTTGTCTTTGAACGCGTCGAGCTCCTCGACCACGTGCGACGACGCACGGGCAGCGCGGTTGATCACGATGACGATTTGGTAGATGAGTACGATTCCGAGGAATTTATCGAGCGGACCCACCCAGGTAGGCAAATCTTCGAAGACGACCGGAAGGAAGCCCCGAATGATCATGGTCGGGAGGATGTGGACTAGGGCCTGAAAGACGCGCTCCTTGAAGAAGTGGTCGTCCCAGGTGGCTTTGCTGCGTTCCACCGCGCGGCGGATGATCGAAACCACTATTCGGCGCACGAAGAAGTCTGCGAGGAGGCTGGCGACGACTAAGACTCCCAAGTCGATGAGCACCGTGAGGCTGCTGATCCACCAGTCGCTCAGTCCGCTGCGGTCCAAAAAGGAATGGGTCCAGTGCCCAGGGTTGATCGAGTCCATTCTGCAAAGGTAGCAGACTGAACCATAGGCTCGCGGCTCCGTTCCACGCGCTCTAGGTTAACGGAGCGCATAAAAAAACCGGCTCCCGTGGGGGCCGGTTCGCGTGAAACAGCGCGGAGGCTTTTTGGACGAAGAAACCCATATCACCTACGGGCCTCCGGCCGTTCACGTTAGCGGGGGTCTTCGCGGACGACGAGCACGGGGTATTCGGTGTGGTAGGCCAGGGCGGTGGAGGTGCGGGGACGAAAGGCGTCGCGGAACCAATGCTGGCGTCGGGCGACGACGATGATTCCGTCGGCTTTTGCCCGGCGCGCGGCTTCGTAAATTCCCGCTTCGACGTCTTGGGCGACGATGAGGTGGCGTTCGATGCCCGCAAAGTGCTGGTCGGCATGCGACAAAAATTCGGCGGCGGGGGCATCGCCTTGGGTGCCCTCTTCGACGTGGGCAATCGCGAGGTCCGCACCGCTTTGGGCGACAAAGGACTTGAGCCATGCACGGGCCATGGGATTGCGTTCGTCGTTCAGGTCAGAGGCGTACAGCCACTTAAACGCGGACCCCGCCGTCCAGGGGCAACGCGACGGAACGACGAGCACCGGCTGCCTCGAGGCGTGCAGTACCGAAACGGCGTTGCTGCCCAAAAAGACTTCGGACCACCCGTTCGCCCCTTGGCTGGCCATGACCACCATCGAATCAGGGTGCGCTTCAGCCCGTTGGTGAAGCTCTTGGGCTAAGCCGTTGCAGGCACAACGACCTTCAGCAGCCAGTTTGGCTTGAGCGGTGAATTCGGTCAACCATTCGGCCATGTCCTGCTGGCAGCGCTCCTTGATGGCCGTCAAATGGTTGTCGGTCATGGCTTCGGACGAGTAGGGCATTTGGTAGGTGTGGACGAATTCGATGGGCGCATTCATCGACAGGGCCAAGTGCTGGGCCAACGGAAGCGCCGCGCGGCTATTTTCCGAAAAGTCCGTTGGAAAAAAGATGCGGTTCATAAGGGGGGTGGAATCAAGGGTGGTGAGGTTGCGGTAAAATTCCGCCTTTGAGCCGCCCCGGACCATGATTTTTATCAGATTCCGAACGGGCGGCAAATTTGGGTAACGTGGCCTTGGGCGGCGGGCGGAAGCCAAGGTTCCGCAGCCCTAAAGAGCAGCCAAACAGCCATAAGGGCCATGACGGTCCGCATGACGCGCGGATGGAGCAAGCGCCGGCGCAGCAAGGGGCGCTGGGCGAGCCAAGCAAATCCCCAAAGGGGGAGGGCCGTGGTGGCGGCAAAGGCGAGGATAAAAAGGGTTCCGGCACCCGAACCCAAGCTGGCGCTCGCCGTCGCGGCAGCCCAAACTGCGGGGCAGGGCAAGAGCCCGTTGCCGAGGCCAAGTACGGCCGACCGAACCGGCCAAGACCACCGGGTAGCCACCGGCCACCACGGTCGAACCGCGTTCAGGTGCGACGCCGTGCTGCATCGGGGCCGCTCAGGACGCAGCGCGCGCACGAGCAGGTACCCCCCCGCGGCGCCCGCAAGCACGGAGGTGAGGGGTGTCCAGAGCTTCATTATGCCGACGAGCAGAAAACTCACGGCCACGTAGCCGAGCGCGCGAAAGGCGTGGTAGATGGCCAGCTGGGCGGCGGGTTCGCGCCTCCGCTGGGCCTGCCATGCAAGGGGTCCGCACATGGCAAAGCAGTGCGGGGCCTGGCTAAGCCCTAATGCGCCTCCGCTGAATACCGCCCACCACATTAGCGCGGACCAAAAAATTGGGTGGTAACCACATCGGACACGTGACCATCGATCAAAACCTCGATCTTGATCGGCGTTTCAGAGCCTTGCACGAGGTCCTTGGGCAAGTACACCAAAAGCGAACCCTTAGCTAAGCCTTGGGTGGGCATGGTGTACTGCGTTGCTCCCACCGTTTCGAGCCGGCCTCCTTTCGGATGGGCCAGTCGCAGCTTGAGCACCGCGTCTTGGGGCGTTTTGTTAATTACTTTAAACGTGTATACATTGGACCACTCGGTTCCGCGATCCTGGAACATCAGGCCCGGTGCGCGCAAAATCGTGGCCTCGACGGGGGCGCGGAACAGCAGCAGGCTAAACCACAGCATCGTCACGGCGCCGACAATCACGCCGTAGGCCTTCATGCGCGGCGTCACCTTCCACGGCTCGCGCGAACGGATCTCGTTCTCAGATGCGTAGCGAATGAGTCCGCGGTCTTGCCCCGTTTGGTCCATCACCGAATCGCAGGCGTCGATGCACGCCGTGCAGCTGATGCATTCCAACTGGGTTCCGTTGCGGATGTCAATGCCCGTGGGGCACACCTGCACGCACAGGCCGCAGTCCACGCAGTCGCCTTTGCCTTCGGCGGAACGGTCTTCGCCCTTGCGAAGGCGGCTGCGGAGTTCGCCCCGAATGCGGTCGTAGGCAATGACCAAGGAATTTTGGTCCAAGAGGACGCCCTGCAGGCGGCCGTAGGGGCACACGATCAGGCAGACCTGTTCGCGAAACCACGAAAACACAAAAAAGAACACCCCGGTGAACATCCAGATTCCGATAAATCCGCTCCAGTGGCTCGAAGGCCCGTCAGTGATCAGTCGAACCCACGCGTCCGTGCCGATGAGGTACTGCAAAAACGTGTTGGAAATCACAAAACTGACGCCCAAAAAGAGGGCATTCTTCGCGACACGCTTCCCAATTTTCTCGAGGGTCCACGGGCTTTGGCGAAGGCGGATTTGGGCGTTGCGGTCCCCGTCGATCCAGTACTCAATTTGGCGAAACACGTGCTCCAAAAAAATGGTTTGCGGGCAAACCCATCCGCAGAACAGCCGCCCGTAGGCCACGGTGAACAGGGCTACCGACAGGACGCCGAGAATCATGGTGAGTACCAGCAGGTGAAAGTCCTGAGGCCAAAACACCTGCCCGAGCAAAATGAACCGGCGGTGCAGCACGTCCAACTGAATGAACGGCAGTCCGTTGACCCGCAGCCAAGGCATGATAACGAGCCACGCGATCAAGGCGTAGGCCGTGACGCGGCGGGGATTGACCAAGCGTCCCTTGACCACGCGCTTGGGGTGGACGTAGCGGCGCTTGCCGTCCGCATCCACCGTGAAAATTGCGTCGCGGAACTCTTCAGCCATGGCCTATTCTGCCGTCGGGGTCGCCGCGGTGGCCGCGGTGTCCGCCGGTGCCGCGTCGGGCGCCGTCCAAAGGCTTCCCTGAGGCTCCTTCGGGGCCGCGGGAGTCGTTCCCTTCAGGGACAGCACGTAGCTCGCCACCTGCTGCATTTGCAGCGGATTCAGCGTTTCTTGCCACGAAATCATGCCTTTTTCGAGGACGCCGTACTTGATGACCGTGAAGACGTCGGCGATTCCGCCCCCGTGAATCCAGTATTCGTCGGTGAAGTTCGGCCCGACCAAACCGCCGCCGTCGGCCGCGTGGCAGGACGCACAGTGGTCCGTGAAAATTTGCTTGCCCGCGCTAAGTGCCGCTTCGTCGGTCAGCAGCGTCACGGAATTTTCGTCGACCGTCATCGCGTTGGCGGCCAAAAACGTCTCTTTAATCGCGGCTTTTTCGGCCAGGTCCGATTTGAATTCGTCCATTTGCCGCGGACCGGACATCACGTGATAGTACCCGAGGTACCCAATGCCCCACGCGATGGTGAAGTAAAAGCCCCACACCCACCAGGGCGGGAGCTTGTTGTCGAGCTCCTTGATGCCGTCGTAGTCGTGGTCGAGTAAAATGTCCCGCTCCTGCTCGACCGGAACGGATCCCCACAGCGCCTTGTTTTCGGTGTTCCAGTTGAACCACGGCCTGCGGGCAGTCGAGGGCTTGGGCGCCTCTTTGAGTCCGAGCTTGATCTTCAGCAAATTGATGGTCTGAAGCACGGAGTACGCCGTGAACAGCGACAGCATAAGCGTCAGCAGGGCAAAAACGTGCACGGGCTCAAACACCCAGCGGGTAAATTCAATGGCGGTCATGGTCGTCGGCAGATTTTAAGTCGTTGGTTTCAAGGGGAAGGGCGCTCCATCCCTCGACGTCGCTGCGGCGCAAGCGCAGGGCGTACCAGGTTACCCCCACAAAAAAGATCAAGAACACGAACAGCGCGGTGATGGGGTACCACGAGGCACCCTGAACGTCAGCAAAGAATTTCAGCATTCGTCCCATGGCTTAATTCATAAGGGCTTCACGTTCTTCTTTGGGGGCCAGCTTGATGTCGGTTCCGAGGCGCTGCAGGTAGGCGATGAGGGCGACGATCTCTTCGTTCGGATGCACCTTGATGGTTGGGTCCGCATTGAGGTCGGCGGCAATTGCCGCGGCCTGAGCGTAGCGGAGGCGGTCGGCTTGGGCAATCTCCTCGTCGGTGTAGGGCACGCCCAAACCTTGGAGCACTTTCATCTTTTGGGCGGTGTAGGCCGTGTCCAGGGTTGCGTCGCGTCCGTCGGCACTAAACATCCAGGGGTAGCGCGGCATGATGGAGCCGGGCGACATGGACGTCGGGTCCCACATGTGGTTGTAGTGCCAGCTGTTCGGGTATTTGCCGCCTTCGCGGTGCAAATCGGGCCCCGTGCGCTTGGAACCCCATAAAAACGGATGGTCGTACACAAATTCGCCGCCCAGCGAAGGCTGCTTGTCCACCGGGTCGTAGCGCAGCACCTCAGAGGCAAAAGGGCGGATCATTTGGCTGTGGCACGCGTTGCAGGCCTCGCGGATGTACAAATCACGTCCTTCAAGCTCCAGCGGCGAGTACGGCTTGACGGTGCTGATCGTGGGAATGTTGCTCTTGACCATGAGTGTGGGCACGATTTCAATGATTCCGCCAATGGCGATCACGACCGTCGACCAAATCGCCAACTGAACGGGTTTGCGCTCAATCCAGCGGTGCCAGTGCTCGCCCTGGTGCTTTGGGTACGGAACGAGGGCCGGCGCCTGAGCTTCTTCGTTCGCAATAAGGTCGCCCTTGACCGCGGTCTTGAAGATGTTCACAATCATGACCACGATGCCGGTGAGGTACAGGGTTCCGCCCAAGGCGCGCAGCGCGTACATCGGAATAATCTGCGTCACCGTCTCGAGGAAGTTGCCGTACACCAGGGTGCCTTCGGCCGAAAACTCCTTCCACATCAAGCTCTGGGTGAAGCCCGCCACGTACATTGGCAAGGCCCAGAAAATCAATCCGGTAGTTCCCAACCAGAAGTGCCAGTTGGCCATTTTTTCAGAGTAGGCGCCGTTCTTCCACATGCGCGGAATTAGCCAGTAAATCATACCGAAGGTTAGAAAGCCGTTCCAGCCCAGGGTTCCGACGTGCACGTGGGCCGGAATCCAGTCGGTGTAATGCGCAATGCCGTTCAACCACTTGGTCGACAGCAGCGGACCCTCGAACGTGGCCATTCCGTAGGCCGAAACGCCCACGACAAAGAACTTGAGGACGGCGGAGTCGCGCACGCGGTCCCAGGCTCCGCGCAACGTCAGCAGACCGTTAATCATGCCGCCCCACGACGGCGCGATCAGCATGATGGAGAACACGGTTCCGAGGCTCTGCGCCCAATCGGGCAACGCCGTGTAGAGCAAGTGGTGCGGACCCGCCCAGATGTAAATGAAAATCAGCGCCCAGAAGTGAATGATCGACAGGCGGTACGAGTACACCGGACGCTCGGCGGCGCGCGGCATGAAGTAGTACATCAGCCCTAGGAACGGCGTCGTCAAAAAGAACGCCACCGCGTTGTGGCCGTACCACCATTGAACGAGCGCGTCTTGCACCCCGGCATAGACGCTGTAGGATTTCAAAAAGTTCACCGGAATGGCCAAGCTGTTAAAAATGTGCAGCACGGCAACGGTGACAAACGTGGCGATGTAGAACCAAATGGCGACGTACAGGTGGCGTTCGCGGCGCTTGAGAATCGTCCAAATCATGTTGACGCCAAAGACCACCCAAACCAACGCAATCAGCAGGTCAATGGGCCACTCAAGCTCCGCATACTCCTTGGACGAGGTGTAGCCCAGCGGAAGGGTGACTACGGCCAAAACGATGATCAGTTGCCAGCCCCAAAAGTGAATTTTCGACAGAAGGTCGCTGGCCATGCGCGTCTTCAGCAAGCGCTGCAGCGAGTAGTACACCCCCGTAAAAATGGCGTTGCCGGCGAACGCAAAAATGGCGCCGTTGGTATGCAAGGCGCGGAGTCGCCCAAACGTCAGCCACGACGTGTCGGCATTGAGCACGGGAAACACCAACTGCAGGGCAATGGTCAGGCCCACCAACAGGCCGATGAGGCCCCAGAGCACCGTGGCGAGCAGAAAATTCCGCGTCGTACGGTTGTCGTAGTAAAACGTTTCAAGTGCTTGGCTCATGGTTCAATACGGGTTTTAGATTCGGGATTGCGTTCAGAATCCGTCGTGCCGTCGTCCAAGGCGCGCACGGCCGGAGAAGTGGTGTCGTCGAACTGCCCACCAGATACCGAGCGCAAAAAGCCAAGCAGAAAAAGGCCTGCCAGCAAAAGGCTCACGGGAATCATCAGGTAGAACGCGCTCATTCGTCAGAAATAGGAGTACCGCGTCAAAATTCCGAGGGGCACGTTGCCCGAACTATGACAATTGTCAGTTCAATCGTTTCCGGTTCCTTGCTGCTCGTTCGCGGCTCAATGGCAGCACCCCGCATTCGGTTATAACCGGATTTTACTTTTTTTCTCGAATTCGGAACGGAGCAATGCTAGGCCGCATCGAGGTCGCAAGTAACTGGAAACCAGAAACCTAATGCCCAACCTTGCCAAACACCCGCGTTGACGCCCGCTCGGTCAGCCAAAACGAAAGGCCCACCACGCTCAAACTGCTGATTGGCATGAGTATGGCCGAGGTAAGCGGGGTGAGGAGCCCCTGCACCGCGAAGCTCAAGCCCACTACATTGTACACCAGGCTGAGCCCGATGTTCCAGCGCACCGCGGTCATTCCGGCGCGGGCCATCTCGCGCAACTGAGGAAGCCGAGCGAGCTCCTGGCCCTGCAGCAGGATGTCGCAGGCGGGAGCGAAGTGCAGCGCGTCTTCGGCGATCGAAATTCCGACGTCGCTTTGGGCAAGTGCGCCGGCGTCGTTCAACCCGTCGCCCACCATGGCGACGGTATAGCCTTCGGCTTGGCGGTCCTTGATGAACTGGAGCTTGTCGTGCGGTCGCTGCGCAAAACGGAGCTCGGTGCCCTCGGGCAACAGCTGCTCGAGCTGAAGCCGTTCGCGGTCTTCGTCGCCCGTTAAAAGGGCCATGCGGTCGGGCTTCAAGGCGTCGAGTCCCTGAGCGAGGCCCGGCCGGAACACGGATTCCGGATTCAGCCAACCTTCTGCGGATTCCGGACCGTCCCAGCGCCATGCTACGCCGCGCGGAACTCCGTCAGCCGCCACTCCCGTAAATGCCGCAGAACCCAGCCGAACGCGGCGGCCCTGAAATTCCGCCTCGAGGCCTTGACCGAGGTATTCGCGTACCCGAAGCCCTTCGGCGATCTCCCCCGACGACCAATGCGCCCACAGCGAACGGCTCACCGGGTGGGCGGATTGCCGCACCATCGCGGCTAGCACGTGCCGAAGGTCCGCGGGCACAGGCGGTGACTCCGTCCACGACTGCTGGGCAGGCTCGGTAAGGGTCCCCGTCTTGTCGAGCACCCAAAAATCGACTTTGGCAAGGCGTTCCAGCGTGTCGGTGGCCTTGACAAAGGCTCCGTGTCGCCCCATCAACCGTATGGTGTGGCCCAAGCTGAACGGAATGGCCAACGCCAGCGCGCAGGGGCAGGCCACAATAAGCACGGAGGTCAGGATCCACACCACCTGCGACGGATCGTGCCAGCCCCAAAACAATCCCGCGGCCAGCGCGACCAGCAAAATCCGCCCGGTAAACAGCTGGCCAAGGCGGTCAATCCAGCGCGCCACCTTGGGCCGTTCGATGCCCTGTTCTGAAGACCAAAGCGACGTCAAATAGCTCTGATCAAGGCGCTTGAGCACCCGCACGTCGACGGCGCCGCCCACATTTTTGGCACCGGCGGCGACATCTGAACCGACGTCCACGCGCTGCGGCTGGGCCTCACCCGTGATGAAGGACAAGTCCACTTCACTTTCGCCGGCCACCACCACCGAATCCACCGGAATCAGTTCGCCGTGCCGAATCCGAAGCACGTCGCCTACGTGCACCTCCGACAGCGCGACGTAGACCTCCGTTCCGCCCGAAATGCGCAGCGCCGAAAACGGAAAAAAGCTCTGGTAGTCGCGGTCAAAATTCAAGTGCGTGTAGGCGGACGTTTGGAACCACCGCCCGACGAGCAAGAAAAAAACAAGTCCGGCCAGCGAATCGAAGTAGCCCGCGCCGTGGCCGCTCAGCATCTCGAACCACGACTGCCCGGTCAGCGCGACAATGCCTAAAGCGATCGGCACGTCCATGTTCGTGGTCCGCGCTTTGAGGGCCGCCCAAGCAGACTTAAAGTAGGTCTGGGCGCTAAACCCCACGAGCGGAACCGACAGCGCCGCGGTAATCATCCGCATCATCGCCGCGAGTCCCGACTCCGCCTCAAGTCCCATGTATTCCGGAAAAGCAAAGAGCATCGTGTTGCCAAACACAAAACCGGCGACGCCCAATTCCCGCATCGCCCGCCGATCCCGCCGCGGACCCTCTTGGGTGTGCGCCGAAGCCATGCTGAGGTCGGGCGCGTAGCCCATAAAATCCAGGCGTTCGGCGAGGTGAGAAAGGGTCGTTTCCTGCGGATTGAATCGGAGCTGGGCCTTTTTTTGGCTGAATTCGACCCGAACGTCAATCAGCCCCGGCTCTACCGACGGCCAGCTTTCTACCGCCTTCACGCACGAAGCGCAGTGCATGCTGGGCAAGTGGAGCTGCACGACCGTCATTCGTTCGGATTGGTGCCGGTACAGGTGCGCGTACAAAACCGCGTCGTCGAGCGCAGCGTAAGGGCGGGGTTCCATAACGGGGTAAAATTCCGCCCACGCGCTGCCTGAAACCATGACTTTTGTCACATTTTTCGTACCTTATTAAGGCTACTTTTACTACGATAGAAACCCAAAAACCTATCGCCATGGATCCTCACTGCGCCACCTGCCCGACCCGGCAAAAAACGGCGTTTCGACTGCTCGACGGCCAGCAAGTCCAGACGCTTTGCGACTTTAAGCGCCACGGCCAATTCAAAAAAGGTGAAGATCTTTTTAGGGAGGGCCAAAACGTGCGCGGAATCTACTGCGTGCAAGACGGCCACTTTAAGCTGACTCGCCACAGTGCCTCGGGCCGAGAGACCATCGTGCGCTTCGCCTCGCCGGGCGACTTCATTGGGTACCGCGCGCTCCTCGCCCACGAGCCCATCAGCGTGTCGGCGGTGGCCATTCAAGATGCGCACGCCTGCTTTGTGCCGGCTGACGTCCTCTTGAATTTTCTCGAAGGCAACGGACCTTTTTCGCTCGAACTCCTGCGGGCCACGTGCCACGAGCTTTCGGAGGCCAACCAGCTGCTGGCGTCGCTCGCGCAGAAGACCGTGAAGCAGCGCCTTGCCGAGGTGTTCCTCATGCTCCGCGCCAAGTTTCTCGAAGATGCCGACGGCTGCATCGACATTGACCTCAAGCGGTCGGAAATGGCCGACCTCGTAGGAACGGCCACCGAATCGCTGATTCGTTTGGTTGCGCAGTTTGAGCGCGACCGGCTGATCGCCCGGCAAGGGAAGCGCTTTAAAATCACGCAGCCGCAAAAACTCGCCCAGCTCGCCGAGCTCGTGGACTAAGAGCGGTCGCCTACTGGCTAATCGTCACTTCTGCCGTGCGGATGGCGCTGGCGTAGAAGTAGCCCAAGGCGTAGTCGTTCTCGTCTCCCTGGCGGAATATGTTGCCAATGATCGGTGCCGGCGGTGGATCAAAAAGTCCGCCTACCTGCAGCGTTTGCTCGCGAAGCAGGTTCAGGTAGCTGTAGAGTCCCATACTGATGCTGCCCAGCTCCACTCGGTAGCGAACCCCCACCGAGTCGGGCCCCGCAATCTGGATGGCGGGAATCGACGGGGGCGTCGGGAAGACGAATCCGTCGTTGAAGTCGTCGTTAAATACCGTCAGGTCAAAGGTTTGGTTCTGGAGGGTGTCGTTGCGAAAAATGCGCACCCGGTAGTGGTCTCCCTTGCCCGGAGCTTCAGACCAGTGAAGGAACACGTAGCGCCCTTCCTGCTGAAACGGCGCGCGCGGCAAGTACTGCGAGTAAATCGAGTCGGCGTCGTTGCAGCGGTTCAGCGCCTCGTCTGACGAAGTCCATGTTCCACTGGGGTAGCCGTCGCGCTCGGGAACGCGCACCGCGACGCGGTAGCTGCGGCCGACTTCGCCGCGAAACCCCGACTGGTACCGACCGTTGGCGCGGTGGGGCAGGGTGTCAACGGCCACGCCGTCTTCGTAGAGCACCACCAGAGCGTTCGTCACGGGCTCGTTGGGGTTCGTGTTCAAGTAGGGAACGCTCCACTTCACGTCGACGCGGGCGGAATCCCCGTCGGTCACGCGGCCGTTGACGATCAGGCGCGTTTCGCCTTCGGGCAGTTCGATGTCGATAATGTCTTGGCACGAAGCGAGCGCGACCGCCGCTACCGGCCACCAAAGAGAAAAACGGGCCATCAGAACGAGAAGTTGTAGGTGAAGAAGGGCACCGCAGAGCCAAAAATGCTCAAGCGGTAGGCGTAGACGTTGGTGGGCTTTTCAAAGTCGGCCCTGAAGAAGATGCTGTACGGATTTCGACGGCCGTAGGCGTTGTAGACGCCGAAGTTCCAGCTGCCCCGCTTGCCCACGCTGCGGTTGACCGAGAGGTCCAAGCGGTGGGTGGCCGGCGTGCGTGCGCCGTTGCGGTTGGAATAGACCGGGTAGTAAATTCCTTCAAACTCCCCGCGGGCGTCGGGGTAGGTGATCGGGCGGCCCGATTGGTAAATCCAGGTTCCGCCGAAGTCCCACTTTTTGGTGAGCGAATAGGTGAATACCACACTCAGGTCGTGCAGCTTGTCCCAGTTGGCGGGGTACCAGTTGCCGTTGTTGATGCGCGTCGTGCGCGTGGGGCCCTCGACCAGGCGCTCGGTGCGGCTCAAGGTGTAGCCGATCCACCCGGTGAGCTTGCCGACCTTTTTTTCGACCAGCAGTTCCGTTCCGTAGGCCCGGCCTCGCCCTGAGAGCAGCTCGGTTTCAATGTCGTCTGTGAAGACCAAGTCGGCCCCGTCGCGGTAGTCCACGAGGTTCGAGAATCGCTTGGCGTAGGCTTCCCAGGTGACGCGAATGCCGTTGTCGGCCCTAAAGTTGCGCACGGCGCCCAGGGCAACCTGGTCCACCGTCGCGGGGTCGATGTAGGGCCCCGACGGACGCCAGACATTGACCGGCGTGGCCGTGGTGTTGTTCGAAATCAGGTGAATGTACTGGCGCGACCGGTTGTAGCTGGCTTTAAGGGCCGACTTGGGGCCGAGCTCGTAGTTCAGGGCTACGCGCGGCTCGAGGCCTTGGGGCCCCAAAAAGGAGCGGACTACTTCGCCCGGGCCATAAAACGTGCTGTCGACCACGCTGGTGGGGGTGGGGTAGCGCGGATCGGAATACTGCAGCACGCGACGGGATCCCAGGTTGGCGAAGGCGCTGTAGCGAAGGCCTAGGGTCGCGCTGAGCCGCTCGTTCAGTTTGACGTCGTCGCTGAAATAGACGGACGGTTCGGTGGCGAATTCCTTGCGAAGGGAAATGTCGAAGGCTCCGCTGATTTTACCCGGGAAAAACGTGTAGTAGGTGTTTTGCACGCCCCAGTCCAGCTTGTGGCGGCTCGAGGCGTAGTAGGTCCAGGCCAGATTGGTCACCGTGTTCTGAATGCGCGAGTCCAGCTTGAACGAGGGCACGGCGTCTTCGGGCGTTCCCAGCGAATACGTGTAGTCGGAGTACACCGCCGTAGCGTTGAAGAAGAGCTTGTCGTTCACGCTCCGGTTCCAGCGCAGGGTCGAAGTCCAGTTGCCCCAGCCGAAGTCAAAAAGCTCCTGGGCGCCGAACTGGTCGCGTCCAAAGTACATGCTGGCGTAGACGCGGTCTTTTTCGCTCAAGCGCGCATTCACCTTGGCGTTCACGTCGTAGAAGTAAATCTTGGTATTCTGCAGCTCCAGATTCCCCGTGTAGGGCAGAAACAAGTCGAAGTAGGACCGGCGTCCGCTGACCATAAAGCTGGCCTTTTGCTTCACCATCGGCCCCTCCAGGGTCAGGCGGCTGCTCAAGAGCCCAATTCCGCCCTGGGCGGCGAAGCGCTCGCTGTTGCCCTCTTTTTGGCGCACGTCGAGCACGCTCGAAAGGCGGCCGCCGTAGTTGGCCGGCATTCCGCCCTTGTACAGCGTCACGTCGCGCACCGCGTCGGCGTTGAAAATGCTGAAAAACCCAAACAGGTGCGACGAAGAGTACACGGGCGCCTCGTCGAGCAAAATCAGGTTTTGGTCGGCGTTGCCGCCGCGCACGTTAAAGCCGCTCGAGGCTTCGCCCACCGTACTCACTCCGGGCAGCAGCGTGAGGGTGCGCACGATGTCTGTTTCGCCCAGCAGCTGCGGAATTTTCTTAATCTCCTTGGCCGTCAGGCTGCTCACCGACATCTCCGTGGTTTTCACGTTGTTGTCGAGCTTTTGGCTTTGCACGTTGACCTCGCCCAGCTCAAACGTCGATTCCTTGAGGCGGACGCTGAGCTTGACGGACTCTTTACCGGCCTTGATCGCTTGCACGAAGGGCGCGTAGCCGAGCAACTGCACCTTGACGGTACCGGCCTCGGCCGGAACGCTCAGGCTGAACATTCCGTAGGTATTGGTCGTAATGCTGGTTTTTTTGCTTGCGGACTCCCAGGCGACCACCACCCCGGGCATGGCCTCGCCGTTGGCGGCGTCGGCCACGGATCCCGTAATGCTGCGGTTTTGTGCGAATAATGCGCTAGGAATGAGGAAGATAAATCCCCAAAAATGGTTTGGTAGCTTCATGTACTTGGGCCGCGTTGGTGCGACGCCCCTCAGAGTCAAACATTGTGCCGCGCGTATGGTTCCGCCCGGGCAATAAAAAGTGGCGCAATGCCACGGCAGCGGCACGAATTGTGTACTTTCGGGAACATGCTCGCACTACTGCGCATTCCCTTTATGAAACGCAACTTGAAATACACGATTCCCGCACTGCTGTTGGTCGCGGGGGCAGCCTTTGGATTCCGTTACGTGCAGCAGGGCGACCCCGAAAAAGAGTCGCTCGTCATGCGCCTGGTCGCCGAGGCCCTTCAGGGAGTGCACTACCAGCCGCGCGAAATCAACGACGCGTTCAGCGAAGACGCGTTCACGGCCTACCTCGAAATGCTCGACGGCGAGAAGCGCTTTTTCTATCAGTCGGACTACGACCGGCTGGCCAAGCACCGCCTGAAGTTGGACGACTACTTCCAGTCGGGGGACCTTGCTTTTTTTGAGGAGAGTTCCGCCCTCTGGAACCGCCGCCGCGACGAAGCGCGCCGCCGCTATACCCGATTGCTGGCCAAGCCGCTCGACTACGCAAGCGTCCGCACGCTGGAGATGGACGCCGAAAAACGCCGATTCCCCAAGGACTCCGCGGCCATGGACGGTTTTTGGGCGGACTACCTCGCGTCGCGCGTACTCGACCGCTTGTACGACCGCGCCTACGAGAAAAAAGACAGCGTGAACGCCGCGTTTTTGCCCGGCCACCCCGACTTTGCCAAGAACGAAGCCGAAGCCCGAACCAAGGAGCGCGAAATTCACGACGAGTGGTTTGACGGCCTGGAGTCCATGGAACGGGCCGACGATTTTGGCTTTTACGTGAACGCGTTTGCCTCGGCGTTTGACCCGCACAGCCAGTACTTCCCGCCCCAGCAGCAGGAGGCGTTTGAAATCGAAATGACCGGCCAGCTCGAAGGGATCGGGGCCCAACTCCAGCAAGACGGGGAGTACGTGACCATTGCCAGCATCGTCACCGGCAGCGCCTGCTGGCGCCAGGGCGAGCTCGAGGTGGGCGACAAGCTCCTCAAGGTCGGCCAGGGCGACGCCCAACCCGAAGATGTGGTGGGGATGCGCGTGAACAAGGTGGTCACCAAGGTCCGCGGAAAAAAAGGAACCGAAGTGCGCCTGACGGTGCGCAAGAAGGACGGCAGCGAGCGCGTGATTCCGATTGTGCGCGACATCGTCGAAATGGAGGCCACGTTTGCCCGCAGTGCCTTGCTGGGCGACGGCATTGGCTACATTCGGCTGCCTAAGTTTTACGTCGACTTTTTTGACGAGAGCAACCGGGACTGCTCCGAAGACGTGCGGAACGAGCTGCGGGCCCTCAAGGCTGCAGGCGCCCGCGGGATCATTTTTGACCTTCGCGGCAACGGGGGCGGATCGCTTCCCGCCGCGGTGGGAATCGCCGGCCACTTCATCGACCAAGGTCCAGTGGTTCAGGTGAAGACGCAAGGGCAGCGGGTGCGCTCCTACGACGATCCAAAGCCCGGGGTGGAGTGGGACGGTCCGCTGGTGGTGCTCGTCGACGAGTCGACGGCCTCGGCTTCTGAGATTGTGGCTGCGGCGCTTCAGGATTACGGCCGAGCCATTGTCGTGGGAACCAAGCAAACCTTTGGCAAGGGCACCGTGCAAAACATGCTCGATTTTGACCGCGCCGCCGGTCCGTTTTATGCCAAGCAGCAGCCCTTGGGCGCGTTCAAGTTGACCATTCAGAAGTACTACCGCGTGAACGGAGGCACCACCCAACTTGACGGGGTGCGCAGCGACGTCGTGATCCCCGATGCCTACCAGCACGTGCCCTACGGCGAGCGCGAACTCGATTTTGCGCTCGCGTCCGACCGCATTGCGCCCGCGGCTTTTCAGGCCGTCCCCTCTTCGCCCAAGCGGAGTGCGGCCATTTCGGCCGCCCAAGCGCGCGTCAACGCCAACCCCGAATTCATGCGGATTAACGAATACTCAAATTTCTTGCGCGACCAGCAGGCCCTTACCGGGTTGCCCCTCAAGTGGGAGCACTTTGTGGCCGACCGCCGTGCCGACGAAGAGGCCGTGAAGCGATTTGAACGCGATTCGGAGCGAAGCGACACGACCAGCGCCAAGATGATCACGCCCGGAAAGCCCGAAAAGGCTGAAGAGGACCGCCGCTGGCTCCGCGCGGTGCGCCGCGACCCGACCATTATTGAATCCATGCGCTTGCTGTCGGACCTGCAATGACGACCCTTTACGCTCTGTGGCGCCATCCGCTTGGCCGCATTGGGGCGCTGGTTTTGGGCCTCTGGGTGCTGCTCTCGGTGTTTGCCTACGCGTTGAGCGCAGATCCTAGCCCTTGGGCCAACCGCATGAATTTGGCCGAGAGCGCCCGACCGATGGGCTACACGGCCGAGGACGGAAGCGTCCACTGGTTGGGCACCGACCGCTACGGTCGAGACCTTACGGGCCGCCTGCTGCTGGGTTCACGGGTTTCGCTTTCCGTCGGATTTATCGCGGTCGGTATCGCCATGCTGGTAGGCATTCCGTTGGGAGCCTGGGCCGGCTACTACGGGGGGCGCGTGGACGCCGCCCTTTCGGCGCTGATCCAGGTTTTTTGGAGCATTCCCTCGCTCCTCATGGTCATGGCCTTGAGTTTCGTGCTCGGCAAGGGCTTTTGGCAGGTATTCGTCGCCGTGGGCCTCACGTCGTGGGTCGAGGTGGCCCGCCTGGTGCGCGGACAGGTGCTGGCTTGGAAGCCTGCAGAATTCGTTCAGGCCGCCCGCGTCCTGGGTTACCCCGACCGCCGCATCCTTTGGAAGCACATAATGCCCCAGACGGTCGCGCCCCTGATCGTCTTGGCCGCCAGCCAGTTTGCCAGTGCCATATTGTTGGAGTCGGGTTTGTCGTTCTTAGGCTTGGGCGCGCAGCCTCCGATGCCGTCGTGGGGCGGCATGATTCGGGACCACTACGCCTACCTGCTCACGGGTCAAGCGCACTTGGCGCTGATACCGGGGGTCGCTTTGGCGATGCTCGTCTTGGCGTTCCAGGTCCTCGGAACCGCCCTGCGCGACGTGCTCGACGTGCGCAAGTAGCCCGCCCCCTTCATCCAAAAAAAAGCGACCCACTTGGGGTCGCCTTCTTCTAAAAATGCGGTGCGCGCGAATCAGAACGGCAAATCGTCGTCGTCGCTCGAGCTGTCAAATCCCGGAGCTTGCTGCTGCGCCGCCCGTGCGATGGGATCGCCGCCGCCGAAGTTGCCTCCTTGGTTGCGGTTGCCTCCGCGGTCGCCGCCACGGTCGTTGCGGTCACCTCCGTAGTTGCCGCGGTCGCCGCGGTCGCCGCGGGGTGCTGGAGCGGATTCGCTGCCGTCTCCGGGGGCCATGCGCCAACCTTGAATGCTTACAAAGTACTTCGTTTCGCCGTCGCGGTTGGTCCACTCGCGTCCGCGAATGTTGATGGACACCGTTACCTTGTCGCCCTCGCGGTAGCGCGAAGGAATGTCAGCCCGGTCTTGCGTGAACTCACACATGATGACCTGGGGGTAGTTTTCGTCGGTCTCGATCACGACTTCGCGCTTGCGAAACGTGGGGCTAACTTGTTGCGTATCAAAGAGTTTTTTAATGGTTCCGGTAAGTTCCATGGAGAAAAGAAAAAATTAGTCGGGGGTTATTCTTCGTCAGTGTGGTGGGTGTTCAGTCGATCGACCAGGAGCGCCTTCCACGCCTTGCGGATTTTGCCTTTTTCAAGTTGCTCTTGGGCGTATTGGTGCAAGGCCTCGCGGCGCTCGATGGGATCAGCATATTGCCTAAAGATACTTTGTATCCGGTGATGCTGCATAAACTCCTCAACTTCAGATTGAAGCGGAAGCATTTCAATGTTTCCGAGCTTTCCAAGGTCGTTCCCGGTCAGGATGGTGGAAAGGCGCACGCTGCGCGGAAGGGCGTCCACCCCGATTCCGCGCGTGGCAATCGGTTTTTCAACTTCAAAAAGCGCGTCTCCTTGAGCGCGGACGTACCAATCTCCGCCCAAGCGACCTACGAGGTCCAGACGGTCTTGGTCCAGGCGGCCGTCCTCGTCCAGCACGCGGCTGTCAATGTGAATCGCGACGACTTCGCAAATGACGAGGTTGCCTGCGCCCGGGCCGTCGCCCAGCGCTACCACGTCGTTCACGCGGCACTCGAGCGCGACGGGAGCCTCAGCCACCCTCGGGGGTGCAACGTGCTTGCTTGCAACTTGCGTAAAGCCGGCTTTAGTAAACTCATTGGTTCCCGTAGGGTATTCGGTACTGGAAAGGCTCGTCTGCTCCACCATGCTGTGGCTCACGGCGTGAATAACCACCTCAGGCACCTGCAGGACGTTGTTCAGCGTGTCTTTGGTGCTGTTGTCGCGCACCCTGCGGGCGGGCGAGAATACCAGAATGGGCGGATTCGAACTGAAGAGGTTGAAAAAGCTGAAGGGCGAGAGGTTGACTTGTCCCTCTCGGTTGATGCTGGAAACCAGCGCAATGGGGCGAGGCCCTACCGCGAACTGAAGGGTGCGCTGCAGATCTGATGTGCTCAGATCGCTCGGAGTCAAGGTTTGAACCGACATAAGAATTCAAAGGTACCTCGTTTGCCGCACTACAGTTCGAAATGTGAATAAAAAGACGCCAAGGGCGTGGGTTGGTAAAGTCCTATATTTGCAGCTCCTAAGGGAAGCGGATGTGGCGAAATTGGTAGACGCACCAGACTTAGGATCTGGCGCCGTGAGGCGTGGGGGTTCGATTCCCTTCATCCGCACTACACTAACTTTACCGGGATGAGTCGTTTAAGGTTAAGTGTGTTAGTTATAGGTATCGCTATGGCCTTCTGGAATTGCAGTTCGAAGGCTGAGGAACCTTTTAATGGATATTCGGAGCGCGAAATTGGAGGAAAAACTTGGTATTTTCCCACATTCTCGCATTGGACAACGTTGGACATGATGCCCATTGAGGAGTACCAGTCGCTCGTTAACGGAAGCCATTTAATTGACATGGCGCCTGTTTATGGCTACACAACCGAGCGTAATGGGTGCAAAACCGGAATAGTCGTCAGTGTCGTCTCGAAGTACTCAAACACTCCTCAGTCGGAATATGACTTCGTCAAGAAGTCTCCGGCAGAAGTGAATGAACTCCTTGTGCCGTCCGAGAATGGTGAGTCGACCAAGGTCCTCTTCTCCATATTTTCGGTGAAGTTTCAGCGAAAGACCACCCGCGTAGTTCTCGTACACTTTAAGAATTCGATCCTCAGTTTTGAGTTACGGCGCCTAAGTGGATGTTCTGACGTGACCGACGAGGAGTTGATAGAGTTCGTCCAAAAATTCATTATGCTCAACGTATGAATCAAAAAGTAATAAAGGCCCTTTTTTCTTTTGTGCTCATTGGGAATTCGGTATTCGCACAAGTCCGCATCGACGACCAATGCCGGCAAGGGTCCAATGTCTTAATTGGACTGCGTGTCGGGGAAAAGATCTATGCAAAAGACACAGTGAGGTCCTCCAAATTGGAATATCAACTTCCGGCGGGGTTTTATGCTTTGGTTCGCGAAGGACAATTGCTGGGTGATTTTATCGTGCCCCCGAAGGAACGTGTGGTAATTAAGGTTTACTGTGACTCCATTTCTACACCTGGGTCCGAAGTAAATAATACGTTTAGTTTGTTTGTAGCGTCTTCAGATTCTTTAAAAACAAAGGTGTTCGATCAATCTAACGGGGAGGCCAAGCAAGTGCTAAGCTGGTGCTACCCTCAATTACTCGTTCCATCGGTCCCGAAAGCCAACTTGACCAATGCCGGGCTCAATGAGTTCTTTTGTGAGTATTTAAAATCTTCGAATCACTTTTTGGCAAACTCCCCATTTTTTGAACTCAATCTAGAATATTACCTGAGCCAGTTAATTAATCAGGATGCAGACACGCTGATCAAGTACATTCCGAAGTTGGAACTCGCTTTGACGCCCGATAACAAGGCCTATGCACAGCGCTTAATGCTTCATCGGTTTGAGAGTTCGAAGGTATTGGGTCACGAAAACGTTTTTATTGATTTAGCGCTTCGGACGATAGGTAAGGGTATTTCACTTTTTGATTCGGCCACCGATGCAGAGGTGTTGAGGAAGGCCAAATTGATGTACCCTAACCGTATAGGGACTAAGGTGGCTGATTTTCGCATTAAGACACTAACAGGGAGCGAAACCACCTTGCTAAGTGCGTCGGGTTTGTACAAGTTGGTGTTCTTTTATGATCCCGATTGCCACCACTGCAAAGAGTCATTTCCTGCGGTAAAATCATTTGCGAAGGATTTTCGTGATAAAGGTGTGGAGGTGTATGCGGTCTCTACCGGCATTGACCGTCAAGAACTTGACTCGTTTATAGCCATGTTTGGTACCGAGCCCAACCTGCACTATGTGTGGGATCCCAACGTACAGACTAGAACCTTTCGGGATTCGTATCATATTCCTTCGACGCCAACCATCTACCTTGTAAATCAAGCGGGCGTCTGCCTTGCGCGCTCCATTGCCTCTGCAGAATTAGTTTCTGTTTTTAATCACATTATCAACAATTAATTGTTAACAAAGAGTCGCTAGAGGTCTTGCGTGGTTAAAACCACGTATGTTTGCAAATCCTAAACGCTTACATCGATTTTACTGGTGAACTCTATCCCAACCTCCCTTTTTATACCGAGGGCAGTCGCCCGAGTGGTGGCTGTAGCACTGCTATTTGTAGCGCAAGGAATGGCTGCTCAGGGCACTGGTACCCAGTCAGATTCCTCGCTACTCAAAAACCAGCAGTCGAAGCCAGGCTTTCTGTCATTGCTTCAAGAAGACGAGCAGGAGCAAGCGGCAAAGCCTGCGGTTGATACAGTCAAACCGAGTGCCCCAGCGGCTCGCACACCGGTAACTCCCCCAAGTCCGACGAAAGTCAATGCTGAAATTCAGACAGCCCCTACGATCTCGTACAAGACTTTTGTAATGAATGAGGAGCGTAGGAAGCTTGAAAATCGGTTTTCGGCGTACATCAACGAACGCTACTTTAATATTTCGGTTCGAAAAATTGTAGGTTACGAAGATGGTTCCCTAGCTACGGCGCAATCCGAATTGCCTGGGGTCCTTAAGGTGGTTCGCAAGAACTTACCCAAGGTGGTCTCGGAACGTTTTGAGGTAATCGTTGACGTAGATACTTCTTCGACGAAGGGCGACTATCAGTTCTTTTTTAATCTGGTCAATGGAATTATCCCTATTGACAGCGAGGACATTGTTAAAATCAACTTCTGGAAATTTCCTCAAGCGTTCATTAAGGATGTGCCAAAGCTGCCCACTCGCGAAGAACTATTGGCCGAGTTGAAGGCAGAAAACGACCTAACAAAGAGCCAACAGGCTCCTGAGCAGATGATGCCTCAACAGATGCAGCAGCCCATGCAGACCACTCCACAGCAGGTTGAGTCTGAAAACGGTCAATTAGAAGGTCTCTTGGAGCGACTTCTCGAACGTGACATGGAGCGAAAGGAGGAGGTTACTCCTCCTGAAGTAGACAACTCGAGCACCATCATGTGGGCGGTCCTTATCGGAGTGGTAGTGTTATTAATCATCGCACTTCTTTTCATTTTCTTTAGAAACGCCAATTCCAAGTCTAAGGCGCAGGACACGGTAGACGAACTAGAATTGAGTTCCGTAGGACTAAAGAAAATCGCAGAAGGCGTGTTTGATGACAATCGACCTTCGATGAAAAAAGACGAATTCAAGACCCACCTTTTAGAGAATCCGGCAGCTGTGGCGGCCTTCCTGAATTCAATTATCGAACAGAACAACGACGAAGCGCTGACGGTTTTTGCACACCTTGCACGCCCGTTCCCGGATCTCGTTGGAATGACGAAGCCATTCATGTCCTACAACAACTTTCTATTGGTCCTATCGAAATTGGACCAACCCGGGGACGAAAAGATTGATTCTAATTCGATAGATAAGTTCCTGGTTACGTTCAACTCCGCAGTGAAAGTGCTTTCGAACAGCAAATCCGAAGAAGTGGACCTGCGTGGGGGTAAAGTGTTTGGATTTTTAGAACAACTGAGCGACAATCAAGTGGCGTCCCTGCTCTCAAGCGATAAGCCGGAACTTGCCAGCGTCGTTTTTGCTCAACTGAATCGGGATCGAAAATTGGCCGTCTTAGAGAATATTGATGAAGAATTGAGGTCGGAAATTCTTATCTCTCTATCTGACATTAAGAAAATGCCTTTGAGCATTATTAAAGAGGTAGGAATTCGTTACTCGAAAAAGGCCCGTGAAGTTGCCGGCTTAGAAGACGTTAAGATTGATGGCCTTAAGGCCCTGGTTGAAACGCTAGATGAGCTCGACTACAAAAAACAGGTTGACATTATTGATACCATGCGCGCGAGTGATCTTGAAAAAGGCGAACGCTTGGAGCGAATGTTTATAGGGATCAATGGGCTGTCTAAAATAGCGGAGGACTCCCTTCGGGCGGCACTTTCTGAACTACAAACAGAAACCATTATTCGGGCGTTATACGGCGTCGATGCGGAACACGTAGATTATGTTCTTCAGGCACGTCCGCCACGCGAACGAGAATTGATCAAGTCAGAGCTTGAAGTGCAACCGAGCTTTTCCTCAGCCGATCAAATTAGTGCGAGAAAAATGGTGCTCCAAAGCGTCCGTAAGGTCGTATTGTAATTTTTGGAATCATGAGATTTTTCCATTTTTTTCTGTTTTGGTCGGTATTTGTTTACATGGGAATGGCCCAAGTGGACGACCGAAGGACCAAGGAAGAGCAGCAGCGCATCAGTGAGCGCGAACGTCGAATTAAGCAGATTAAAGCCGTCTTCAATCAGTTTAATCAGGACCTTCCCTTTCTGCCTGTGGAGAGTGGACGAGTAGGTATTCGGAGCATAGAATTGAAAAACGATAAACTCCAATCTTGGGAGGTGTCAGTGATACGGAGTTTTATGGAGGAGAGCATATCCAAGTCGAACTTTGACTACGTTGAAATACCTGAATTTGAGAAGCGGTTGATTTCTTCGATTCGCTCCACGGATACCTCATTTCGACTCATAAATCGCGACCCGAGCATTGAGTACCGTTACAATTTTGACAGCATCCAAAGTGTGGTCCGCAAGTACCGGATTAATCAGTACATATCCGTTCGCATCGATTACGACGATTTTTTTGGATACATCATTGGGGTTTCTCTATACAATGCAAACACCATCAGTGCCCTTTGGAGCCGCACGTACATCAGTAATGAAAAAGGTTTGGGGTCTCCGTCGCCTACAACCCGCACGGATTTGGGCGTAACGTTTTTACGGAATTCCAAATTGACCTACCGGACTTCGGGAGGTGGTGATAGCGTAATCGTTGATGGCATATCACCAATTGCCGGGGATTTAGAGTATTCTTGGCAGCAGTCAAGTTCCTCCAAGAACACTTTAATGCTTGGGTTTCATGGCGGAGTTCGGTATGTATACATTACAGAGCCATCCTTAGCACTTACCCAGACCATTGTTACACCGAGGGTGGGTTTAGATACGTACTTAGGTTTTTTACCCAAGGGAACGGGATACAACAGCACGAACTGGATAAACGTTCGCCTCGCGGGGGATATCAACATAAACCTTAGGGACGGCGTCTTCATAAACTCGTCAACCAGCGTATATGCATTCCCGACCGACAACTTTGGAATACTCGCGCGCTTGGAATACAATCCACGCTCAACCTACATAGGGTCAGAAACCCGACTCCAGTTGAACACATTAAATTTTGGAATTGGTGTTAATGTCAAATTTTAGCAAATTAAGGCTTCTTAGCTGGGCACTTGTTGTGGCCTCATTAGGTTGCGGACCAGCGCCTGATGAGGTAACGGGTAGCCTTCCGGGCGAACTCAATTCGAAGTCTGATGCCGAACGTTTCGGTCGGCAAACACGCCCAGTGAGTCCGAATTCTTATGTGAATCCGTTGGAAGTCCGATACACGAATAACGGTTCTGAAGTGCGAATGAATTTCGATTTAGCGGCCTCAGAACTCGATTTGAATTTCACGGGTGAACGCAAGAAAGACCTGGGTAATGTATATACGTTTGAAGATGTGAATCGACTCATTATTTATTATCGGCTTGCCCAAGAGAATATTGGATCCAATAATCTTGACATTGCGGAGTTCAACACCAATGAGGCGCTAAAAATCGTACAAATACCTGAGCTATTTAATATGAAGGGCACCCTGTATTTTCTCAAGGGAGATACGGTCAATGCCTCGGTTTATTGGAATAAAGCAAAAAGTTTAACGGACAGTCTTAATAAGTACTAAAATGAAATTTACCTTTTCATCATTTCTTGGTTTCATCATTTCGTTGCTAGTCCTGCTTACCGGTAGTGCGGATACAGTGGGAGCAATTAAATTAACTAAGTCACTTCCTGAATTCCTACAAATTCCATTCTTGGACTTTGCTTCTTTGTTTGTAGTTGTGGGTGGAATGTTGAGTGGATTGTTTGTAATGTATCCGGCCTTTACAGTATTCAAGGCTCTTGGGTCGATTAAGAATATGTTCAGTCACTACAGCGGGAAGCTTGAGGTTCTTGAAGAAGAAATCAAGAACATCATGAAATTTAAAGAGGAGTATGTTGCAGATAAAAACGGCTTCATTGAGCGTATGTCTCGCAGTAATAATGATAAAATCACTAAATATTTGTTTGAATTAGTTAGTACAAACTACACCTCACATGAGGTGCGAGAAATTGGCGAAGTTTACATTGATAAACGGAGCTCAGAAGAGATTAAGAAGGCGGACGTACTTGACATGATGGCAATTACTTCGCCGGCATTTGGAATGTTTGGAACCGTTCTCGGATTGATTGTAATGCTTCAGAACCTTGATGATCCAAGTGCCATTGGACCTGGACTTTCCCTTGCGTTGCTTACCACACTTTATGGCACCGCGTTCGCCAACCTACTTTTTGCGCCTTTAGCAAAGAAAATTCGATTTAATTCGGTGCTTAACACAACTCGTGAGCAATTGATTCTCGAGGGTATTATCATGGTTAAAGATGGTCGAAGTGCCATTATGATTAAAGACCAGCTGTATTCATTCATTGGACAGGGATCCGGTGACGATAAAAAGTAAGGGATATGGGACGACCAGTTCAGAATGAGACGCCTCCACCTTCGGGTGAAGGTGGTTGGATCACTACCTATGCTGACATGATCACTCTTCTTATGTGTTTTTTTGTGATTATGTACTCTGCAGCTGAACCCTCTCAGTCAAAATGGGAGCAGTTAAAGGGAGGTATTGAATCTGATGTGATGAATGTTAAAAATCAAACGCCACTTGCAGATTTGTATGCGGAGTTAGAGGCGAAGTACGATAATCCAAAAAAGGATAACCCCGATTTAACAATAGACCTGAATTCTAATGGTATTGTAATTTCCTTGGGAAGTGCATCGCTTTTTGAGTCAGGGGCGGCGGTGCTGAAGCCTGAGGGGCGTCGCATTATTAAAGTGATTTCTAAAGAACTGCGGAGGCGGTTAAAAAAATACGATCTCGTTATTGATGTGGAAGGTCATACGGATGACATTCCTATCAATACGGCTCAATTCCCTTCGAATTGGGAGTTATCGTCATCCCGGGCTGCAAGTGTCGTTAAATTGGCGACCGAGCGAGGTATTAATCCTAAAGTCGTTCGTGCAATCGGACATGCCGATTCTCATCCAAAGAAGCCAAATCGAACTAAAGATGGTACGCCAATTCTTGAGAATATGGCGATCAACCGACGTGTAGACATAATCGTCCATTACTAGCCAAGCGGTGTTTAAGAAGATTTTAGTCCTAATCATTGCGCTCACGCAGGTTCAGCTTGCGTGGGCACAATTGGTTTCTGGGACTATTTCTTCTAATGGCAGTCAAACTATTTGTTCTGGGGCAACTGGCGGAACCCTGACCGTGTCGAACGCTTCAGGTGGCACAGGCAGCTACACGTACTTGTGGCAGTTTAGTACCGACAACCAGTCGTTTAACAATGTTGGAGGCGCGACCGCTCAATCCTTAGTAATTCCCGCACTTACCGCCTCGAGGTACTACAGGGTACAGGTTAGTGACGGTACCTCCACCGAATATTCCGCCTCGTTTTTAATTGCGGTTAATCCACTTCCGACAATTACTGCTTCAGCTAGTCCGACAACGGTCCCACCCGGCGGCACCTCTACGCTTACGGCTACGGGAGGAACGTCATATACTTGGTCTGAAACCGGAACCCCTGCCACCTTAAGCAGTCCGAGCCAATCGGGACACACGACTTCTGCAAATCCTACCGGACAGAAGGTGTATACCGTTACCGGCACGGACGCCAATGGCTGTGTGAATACGGCGACGGTGACGGTTAATGTACAGCCGTTGTTGGCGGGAAGCATCAGCGGCACCCAGGACGTGTGCGTGGGTACGACCCCGTCGACAATTACCTCATCGAGTTTGGCCAGCGGGGGTTCTGGGATCAGCGGTAATTATGTGTATCTCTGGCAGTCTTCGCCCAACGCTGATTTTAGTGGCTCACCTACAACTATACCGAATGAGTCTGGGCCTTCACTCAGTTTTTCTAGTGGAATTCAATCTGGCGGAACCCTTTACTACCGCCGTGGTGTTCGGGACATCACCCATCCAAACAATAGCGTAGTTTCTTGGACCACGGGCGTGCTCAAGACAGCCCGTGAACTCCCTACGGTTACCGCTTCAGCAAATCCATCTACGAGTGTACCCGTTGGCGCCTCAGTGACGTTGACCGCTACCGTTACGGGTTCCGGAGGCTACACCTATTCATGGACCAATAGCGGAGGCAGCACGACGAATCCCACGACGGTGACCCCGAGTACGACGACGACCTACGCGGTGACGGTGACGGATCAGTACGGTTGCGTGAAGACTTCGTCGGGTT
>JACCDH011775610.1_pt1 | contig 112450 bp, 98 predicted proteins | sample 7442481 | NCBI WGS metagenome assembly JACCDH01 (sample SAMN15323433, study PRJNA562643) | freshwater metagenome | isolation source: river surface water | place: USA:Blue River Watershed | collected 2017-08-15 | reverse complement strand
GTAACGTAGGTGTAACAATATCTACTACATCCACAGCAGCTATTAATTCAGCGATAGAATCAAATTTTTTATAACCAAATTCGGCAGCAACTTTAGTAGCATTTTCTTCAAAAGCATCGTAGAAACCAATTAATTCATATTTGTCAGATTGATTTAATAATCTTAAATGTATTTTTCCCAAGTGTCCAGCACCTAAAACGCCTATTTTTAGCATAGATAAAAATTTTATCAAAAGTACTAATTATTACATAAATTCCAATATTGAAAATCCAAATTCAAATGATATGGTAAAGTTGTATTATTTGAAATTTGGAATTTGCTTTTTGTTTTTTTAAAAGCTAATTTTACGAAATAAATTTTTACCCAAATTGAAAGATACAAATAAACATCAAGGACTTAGAAATCAGCTCGTAAAACAGTTGGAAGATAAAGGTATTACCGATAAAAATGTATTAGAAGCTATTTCAAAAGTACCCCGACATTTATTTTTAGATTCTAGTTTTGAAAATTTTGCCTATCAAGATAAAGCGTTTCCGATAGGTGCCGATCAAACGATTTCACAACCGTTTACGGTAGCTTTTCAAACCCAACTTTTAGATATTAAAAAAGGTGATAAAGTATTGGAAATAGGTACTGGTAGCGGGTATCAAACAGCCGTTTTATGTTTATTAGGAGCCAGTGTTTACACAATTGAACGACAAAATAAATTATTTAAAAAAGCGCAATTATTGATGCCTAAATTAGGGTATAACCCAAAAAAGTTTGTGTTTGGAGATGGCTATAAAGGGTTACCCGATGCTGCACCGTTTGATAGTATTATTGTAACAGCTGGCGCGCCATTTATTCCTCAGCCATTAATGGCACAACTAAAAATAGGTGGAAGATTAGTGATTCCTGTTGGGGAGAACGAACAAATAATGACTTTATTAGTTAGAAAAAATGAGAAACAATTTGAAAAACAAGAATTTGGAGATTTCAAGTTTGTTCCGTTACTAGAAAATAAAAATTAAGGTCAACGAACTGATTTTAATTTGAAAGAATGGTTTGCCTAATTTTGAAAACAAAAACAAACACTTTCTTTTACTACTTTTACAAAAAAATAGAGAATATAATTTACAATTAAATTAAACGTATATGAAACGATTACTTGTTATTTGCCTTTTATCTGTAGTAGGTTTAGCTCAAGAAAGACCAAAATTAGTTGTTGGAATAGTTGTTGATCAAATGAAAATGGAATACTTATATCGTTTTTCAAATGATTTTTCGGAAAATGGATTTAAGCGACTCATGAATCAAGGCTATACGTTTCATAATGCACATTATAACTATATGCCTACCTATACTGCTCCAGGTCATGCGTCGGTTTATACGGGCACAACGCCTTCAGTTCATGGTATTGTAGGGAACGAGTGGTTTAATAAAGCCACAGGTAAAGAACTGTATTGTACAGATGATGAAGCGGTTATCTTGCTAGGCAATGGTGTAGAAAGCGAAGGTAAAATGTCACCAAAAAATTTGCAAGCTACCACCATAACAGATGAATTAAAATTAGCAACAAATTTTACAGGCAAGGTAATTGGTATTAGTATTAAGGATAGGGGAGCTATTTTACCTGCAGGACATTTTGCGGACTGGGCGTTTTGGTACAGTAAAACAGGAGAATTTGTTTCAAGTACCTACTACGGTAAAGAATTACCAAAATGGGCAATACAATTTAATGCAGAAAAAAATTATTTAAAATACATAGATAAAGGTTGGGATTTGCTTAAGCCAAAGGAAACCTATAATGAGAGTTTAACGGATAATAATCCTTATGAAGGGAAATTATTTAAGAAAACGCCTTTCTTTCCATATAATTTAAAGGAAATGTATGAAGCTAATGATGCAGGAGTATTACGAACAAGTCCTTATGGGAATAATTTGTTAGTCGATTTTGCTAAAAAAACGATTGAAAATGAAAATCTTGGAAAAGATAATATAACAGACTTTTTAGCCGTTAGTTTTTCTTCTACAGATTATATTGGTCATGTTTTAGGACCACGTTCTATTGAACTACAAGATACTTATTTGCGATTAGATGAAACGATTGCCGATTTCTTGACTTATTTAGATAAAACAGTAGGTAAAGGTAATTATTTAGTCTTTTTAACAGCAGATCATGCCGGAGCAGAAAATGTTACCTATCTTAAAGACAATAAATACAATGTAAGTAATTTGAATTCTAAAAATATAGAACAAGCGATTAAAGAATATACGGAGCAAACGTTTGGTGAAAATTTACTACTGAATTATTCAAATTATAACATTTTTATTGATAAAACTAAAGCAAAACAAAAAGCATTAGACATTCAGGTTGTAAAAAGTGGGATAAAAAACTTTTTATTGACACAAGACTATATAAAAAACGTATATACCGAAGAACAAATTCAACAACCTTCACCCACAGATATATATTTACAAGCTATTGCAAGAGGGTATGACCCTAAGCAAAACGGCGAGTTAATCATGTTATATAAACCGGGTTATGTGGAATACTCTTCAACAGGTACAACGCATGGTTCGCCTTATTCTTATGACACACATGTTCCTGTACTTTTTTATGGATGGAATATTCCTAAAGGAGAAAGTTTTGCTAAAAAATACATTACACAAATAGCACCAACATTGGCACAAAAACTCAAATTAACCATGCCTAACGGAACAGATTGTCAGGTTTTAGAAGAAGTTTTGATAAAATAAAAAAAGGCTCGTCGTTTAGATGAGCCTTTTTTGTAAAATTAAATTTAAACCTCAATCATAATTTGATTTTTCAAAATATCTTCAAATGTTTCACGTTCCCTGATTAAGTGACCTTTCCCGTCTTTCCATAATACTTCTGCAGGTTTTAGTCGAGAATTGTAGTTTGATGCCATTGAGAAACAATAAGCCCCTGCATTTCTAAATCCTAAAATATCGCCTTCATGAATTTCTTGAATACGTCTATTGTTTGCAAAGGTGTCTGTTTCGCAAATGTAGCCCACAACCGAATAATAGCGCTCTTTTCCCTTAGGGTTTGAAAGGTTTTCAATGTGGTGTTGCGAGCCATAAAGCATAGGTCTAATTAAGTGATTAAAACCTGTGTCTACACCAGCAAAAACCGTTGAAGTAGTTTGTTTAACTACATTTACTTTAGCTAAGAAATAACCCGCTTCACTCACTAAAAATTTACCCGGTTCAAAAGCTAATGTAAGTGTACGCCCATATTCTTTTTCAAAAGCTAAAAAGCGTTTGGTTAATTTTCTTCCAAATTCGTCTACATTTGTTTCAATATCTCCTTTTGCATAAGGCACTTTAAATCCGCTTCCAAAATCAATAAAATCGAGCTCTTTAAAATGTTTTGCGGTTTCAAATAAAATTTCTGCAGCATATAAAAAAACATCAACGTCTAATATATCAGAACCTGTATGCATGTGAATACCATTGATGTGCATTCCAGTATTTTCGATAATGCGTAAAACATGAGGCAATTGATGAATGGAAATTCCAAATTTACTGTCAATATGACCAACAGAGATATTGGCATTTCCACCAGCCATTACATGCGGATTAATTCTGATACAAACCGGAATTGTTGGGTGTTTGGTGCCAAATTGCTCTAAAATAGATAAATTGTCAATGTTAATTTGAACGCCTAATTGCGTTACCTCTTCTAATTCTTGAAGCGAAACCCCATTAGGTGTATATATTATTTCCTTAGGATTAAAACCCGCATAAAGTCCTAATTGCACTTCTTGAATAGATACTGTATCTAATCCAGAACCTAAATTTTTTAAACATTTTAAAATAGAAATATTGGATAAAGCTTTTACCGCATAATGAATTTTAAAGCGTTCAACTTTGCTAAAAGCTTTTGTTAATCGTTCGTATTGACTGCTTATTTTGTTTGCGTCATATACATATAATGGAGTGCCAAATTCGTTTGCTAATGATAGTAATTCTTGCTGTTGCATGATCATTTATTTTTTGGCAAAACTACGGTCTCTATTTTTATTTTTAAAATTAAATAACAAATATCAATAAAAAATAACAAAATGTTATAAAAATATAAATATACGTTTTTTAAAACTATACCAAATTACCTAAAAATATCATTAAATATTAGTCTGTTAGAAATTACTTTGTTATTTTTGTGGCACTTTTTAAAACAAGATTAACTCTTACATATTATGAATTTACACGAATATCAAGGTAAAAGTATATTAGCGAGCTACGGAGTACGTATACAACGTGGTTATGTAGCAAATAATGCTGAAGAAGCAGTTGAAAAAGCGAAACAGTTAACTGCAGAAACAGGAACGGGTTGGCATGTTATCAAAGCTCAAATCCATGCGGGTGGTAGAGGTAAAGGCGGTGGTGTGAAATTAGCTAAAAATTTAGACCAAGTTAAAGAAATCGCAGGTCAAATTATTGGTATGGATTTAATTACACCTCAAACACCTCTAACAGGTAAAAGAGTTCACAAAGTTTTAGTTGCTGAAGATGTATACTATCCAGGTGAATCTGAAACAAAAGAGTTTTACATGTCTGTATTGCTAAATAGAGGTAAAGGTCGTAATATGATTATGTATTCTACAGAAGGTGGAATGGATATTGAAGAAGTGGCTGAACATACTCCTCATTTAATTTTTACAGAAGAAATTGATCCTTCAGTTGGTTTACAAGGGTTTCAAGCACGAAGAATTGCTTTTAACTTAGGTTTGTCAGGGGAGGCTTTCAAAGAGATGGTAAAATTTGTTGATGCATTATACAAAGCTTACATCGGTTCTGATTCTTCTATGTTTGAAATTAATCCAGTATTAAAAACATCTGATAACAAAATAATGGCGGTTGATGCTAAAGTAACGTTAGATGATAATGCCTTATACCGTCATGCTGATTTAGCCGAAATGAGAGACGTTACGGAAGAAAGACCAATTGAAGTAGAAGCAAAAGAAGCAGGATTAAATTATGTAGATCTTGACGGAACAGTAGGTTGTATGGTAAATGGTGCTGGTTTAGCAATGGCTACTATGGATTTAATTAAATATGCTGGTTTTGAACCTGCAAATTTCTTAGATGTAGGGGGTACAGCTGATGCAAAACGTGTAGAAACAGCATTCCGTATTATCTTAAAAGACCCAAATGTAAAAGCAATTTTAATCAACATATTTGGTGGTATTGTTCGTTGTGACCGTGTAGCACAAGGTGTTGTTGATGCTTACAAAAACATGGGTGACGCTATTAAAGTGCCTATCATTGTTCGTTTACAAGGTACAAATGCAGAGTTAGCCAAAGAATTAATTGATAACTCAGGTATGCCAATTTTATCAGCTGTTCAATTCCAAGAAGCAGCAGATCAAGTAAAAGCAGCTTTATCTTAATACAATTCGAATTTATTTTATATATTTATCCCGACTTAGGTCGGGATTTTTATTTTAAATCTAAAAAAAGGGGGATTAGCTCATTTGGCTAGAGCGCTACGCTGGCAGCGTAGAGGCGACCGGTTCGAATCCGGTATTCTCCACGAAGAAAACGTGTGAAAGAAAAATGTAATTTAGTATGTTTTTTGCAATAGTGTAAAAGTGGCTGTTAGTGGCTGTTATTTTTTCGTTTCATTCTTTTTTCTGCCCTTTTTGTTTCTTTTCGTTTTCGTTGCCATTCCCAAATTCTATGTTGAATGATACCAAGACTAATAATTGAAAATCCTTTTATTGGCTTTTTAAGTTCTTCTGGAATATTCCATTCAGAATTTTGTTTACTCCAATCAATTCTATTTGCTCTATTTGTTGGATCATATTTAAGACGCGAATTTTTAAATTCTTTGTTTTTAAACTTTTCCACAATACTTTTAAGCAATAAAAAAGTATCTTTTTCGTAATCTGAAATCTCACTTTCAGATTTTTCAAAATAATAGTTAGGCTCAGCTGTCCAAAAAATCAAAGATGCAGTTCCTTTATCACATTTTTTACTTTCGATTATCCATTTCAATATTTTTACACCATCGTCCCAATTGTAATTTTCTGCAAGATAATATTGGTCAGTTGAATTTAGTTTTTCAAAATTCTTAAAATCAGGTTTGGAATCCTCATCTTTATTATCAAACGAAAATTCAATAAAATTTTCTCGGATAAATTTTTCTTTATTTGGTAATATTATCATTTCGTTTTATTTTCTGCGATTTTCGTAATAACGTTCGGCGGCTTCATGTCAGTTGCGAGCTTCGTAACCGAGTATTGTCCGGCTAAGATAATAAATCTAACGAAAGAAGAACGTCCGGCTACCACAAATTTCGCAATTGCATGAAACCGTTGTTAGCAATTGTTTTTATGCTTTTGTTTCATTTTCAAACCTTGTTTCAATTTGCTCTTCAAGATTTAGTCGCAACTCTTCATGTCTTTTAAAAAGCTTAGGTTTAGTAAACGTAAGAGAAGAAATAATCCAAAACACCAAGTTAATAGCTATGCCGATTAAATAATTTTCAAAACTAGATTCTTTTGCATTGTAGTAATAATAAATACCGAAGCAAGTAAGTACAATAAAAGAAAAAGGTATAATAATAAAACATTTTAACTTATTTCTTAAAACTTTATTCTCGTAATTTCTGGTTTCCTCTTGTCTAATATGATCCTTTAAAGCTTTTTCAGTTTGACTTAGCTTTCTTGTTTTAATTTCATTCTCTCTCTTCTCAAAAGAAAGATTTTCATAAATAGTATCATAATCTTGTATGAATTTGAGCTTTACATTTTGAAATTCTCTATTTAGCGATAAACTGATTTCATCTTCAGATAGCCCTTTTAATCGATTACTATGAAGCCCTTGTGCAATTTTAATTACTTCCTCTGCTGGTAACTGTTCGATTTGTAACTCAGTATCTAAAATTTTAGATAAATCAGCAATCTGAAAAGTATTTTTGTCAGGATGCAAATCAAAACGAATCATGTTAGCAAATAGTGTAGAGAAGTCTAATGGATTTACATCAGTGCCACCATTGTCTATAGCGAGCATATTAATTAGAGTTTCTAATTTTATAGCAATTGGTAAATCATCTTTGACAGGTTTGCCATGAGAATATCTATTTACTGAAATTTCTTGAGATAAAATAAATGCTTTTTCAGTTTTTCTATAGTATTCTGCGCCAGCAATTATTCCAACATCATGAATTAAAGGTGCTTCTCGTTTATCATTTCCAGTAGCTTTTTTAAAAATGTCATTTATAATTGCTTTTTTTTCAGGATCGTTTTGAGCGCTTTCAATTTCGTTATCTAGTTGTTCATCATTATTGAATAACAATATATCTACAGTATTATCTAATTTTCTTGGAGGATTAGCAATTTGCGCGCAAAAAGCTTCAAAATCTTCTAATAAATGACATTGTCTTTTTATTGCAGAACGAAGGAAATGATCGTCAGTTTCTTTTAGAACATCCACAGAAAATTTTGATGCTGCACGAAGAATCTCACCTTTTTTGTTAGCGCTAGTTTTTACATACTCTGTTTCCGTGATGGCTAAATAGCCTGGTGTAATGTTTAATTTTTCAAAAATAATTTCTAATTTTTTTATTGCATGGTGATATTCACTTGCTTCTAATCCTATATTCATCAAAACATTAGTATCCAAAATGCATTTAGAATCGCTGAAAGCATTTATAGACATTGGATCTGCTCCTACTGAGGCTTGAAGTAAGTTGGCCGAAAAAGCTGATGTTCCATACTGCCAAAGATGAGCATCTAGGTCAGAGTCTTTTTTGTAAATGATTGCATCAATAAACTTTTCTAATAATAAGTCATAATCATCTGGGTGTAAATCTTTATTATGCCTTGTTCTTCGTTTAATGTGTGCTAAAATATCCTCTTTTTTGGTTTTTAGCTTTTCTGTCTTGGTGTAACATAAGTCAGAAATCCATTCGCTAGAATATGCCTTAAAAAATTCTATTGTAGCATCTGAAAACCATTCAATTACAACTTCTTTGCTAGAGTTGAAAGGTTCAAAATAATTTTCAATTATTCTATCAAGCCTATCTTTTGACTCTTGATATCGCTTTTCAAGGGTTTTTCTATTAGACCTAGTTAGTTTATATTTTTTATCTTCTAGTTTGATTTCATTTTTTTCCATTAACTTATAAAGACCATCATCAATTCTCTGAATGTTGATTGATGTATTAATTAGTCTAGAAACTTCATTTTCAATTTGATCTATTGTTAAAGATTTATCAGATTGAAAAAGTATTCTAACTATTAATTGAGAAACGGCATTTTTAGTTAAAGATTTAGATGTACTATCTAATCTCAGATGTAGAGTTTTTATAATTTTATCCAAAGTAATAGAATTTTGTAATTATTTTGTATCTAAAATATTTGCTAACTTGTTTATATGTGAAACATTCGAACTAGTAGCATACCTTATTGGCAAGATAGGCGAAAGTTTTGTCTGTTTTTATTTATTAAGCCAAATATAGTAAAAAAAAACGTACAAAAAAATATTTTTTTAAATGGGTATTGCTTGCAAATACTTATTTAGGACGTGGCAAAAAAAAGAGCTACTAGGTAGATGGTGTATGGATAGTGTATGTAAAAGGTATTGGCAAAGCAAATAAAAAAGCCTGTTTCAAAAACTGAAACAGGCATTGGTATATAGTTAATAAACTATTATTTTCGTTTGATTACTTTTTCTGCTTTTTCAATGATGGCAGCGCTGTTTAACCCGTATTTTTCCATTAATTGGTCTGGCGTTCCGCTTTCTCCAAAGCTGTCGTTTACCGCAACAAATTCTTGTGGCACTAAATGATGTTGAATTAATGTTCTAGAAACACTTTCCCCTAAACCACCAATGATGTTATGTTCTTCGGCCGTAACTACACAACCTGTTTTCTTCACTGATTTTAAAATCGCTTCTTCATCTAGTGGTTTAATCGTGTGAATGTTAATTACTTCAGCTGAAATTCCTTTTGCTTCTAGTGCCTCTGCAGCAATAAGCGCTTCCCATACTAAATGGCCTGTTGCAATAAGCGTTACATCTGTTCCTTCGTTTAAGACGATGGCTTTTCCAATTACGAAAGGTTCGTCAGCAGGTATAAAGTTAGGCACTACAGGACGACCAAAACGCAAATAAGCGGGTCCGTGATGAGAAGCTAATGCAATAGTTGCTGCTTTGGTTTGATTGTAGTCACAGGTATTAATGACAGTCATTCCAGGTAACATTTTCATTAAACCTATATCTTCTAAGATTTGGTGTGTAGCTCCGTCTTCACCAAGCGTTAATCCTGCATGCGAAGCACAAATTTTCACATTTTTATCTGAGTAGGCCACAGATTGACGAATTTGGTCATACACTCTCCCTGTAGAGAAGTTTGCAAATGTTCCTGTAAACGGAATTTTACCTCCTATAGTTAAACCAGCAGCGATTCCTATCATGTTTGCTTCTGCAATTCCAATTTGGAAAAAACGCTCTGGATGGTTCATTTTGAAATCGTCAAATTTTAATGAACCAATTAAATCGGCACATAATGCTACGACGTTTTCATTTTGTTGTCCTAATTCGGTCATTCCTGCACCAAATCCTGAACGGGTATCTTTACTTCCTGTATTTGTATATTTTTTCATGTTGTGTTGTTTTAGAGTTTCAAAGTTTCAGAGTTTCAAAGTTTAGCTTCGCTCCGTTCGGCTTCGCCTCGGGTCAAGTTTCAGAGTTTAGCTTCGTTCGGCTTCGCCTCGGGTCAAGTTTAGTTGTACTTTTTTGAGCACTTGATTAACAATACCTAATCACTTTTCACTAATTACTGATTACTAGTTACTAATCACTAATTACTAGTTAATAATCACCTAAAATTTCAGGATTTTGTGCTAAAGCATTTGCTAATTGTTCGTCATTAGGTGCTTTTCCATGCCATGCATGTGTATGCATCATAAAATCAACGCCATGTCCCATAACCGTGTGTAACAATACGCAAACAGGTTTTCCTTTTCCTGTTTTTGCTTTAGCCTGAGTCATTCCTTCAATAATTGCCGCAATTTGATTGCCTTCTTTTATTTCTAAAACGTCCCAATCAAAGGCTTCAAACTTTGCTCTTACGTTGCCTAGTGAAACGACATCTTTTGTAGCTCCATCAATTTGTTGCCCGTTGTAATCTACAACAGCTATTAAATTGTCTATATTTTTTGCAGAAGCATACATAATAGCTTCCCAGTTTTGTCCTTCTTGTAATTCGCCATCACCCGTTAATACATATACAAGATGGTTGTCTTTATTTAGTTTTTTAGCCTGTGCAGCGCCTATAGCAACAGACAAACCTTGTCCAAGAGAACCTGAAGCCATGCGAATGCCTTCTAAGCCTTCATGCGTGGTAGGGTGACCTTGTAAACGGGTGTTCAATTTTCTAAAGGTAGCTAATTCGGCAACAGAAAAATAACCACTTCTTGCTAATACACTGTAAAAAACAGGGGAGATGTGCCCATTTGATAAAAAGAAAATATCTTCATTTGTTCCGTTCATATCAAAACCTTCTTTTCGATCCATGAGGTGTTGGTATAACGTTACTAAAAATTCGGTACAGCCTAATGAACCTCCAGGATGACCTGAATTTACAGCGTGTACCATTCTTAAAATGTCTCTTCTAACTTGTGTAGTCAAGTCTTCTAAGTACGAAATTTGTTGTGTCATGTTGTTTTTTTTTGCAAAAATAAGTGGAATAGTTTGTTTATGAAAAGGATTTTAATTTTAGTTATTAACTAAAAAAGACGTAATATGTTGAATAACTTTTGCATCGCCCAATATTTTTCTGTGTCCTAATCCTTCGGTAATGATAAGTTGGTGGTTTTCTAAATTTTCGGTAATTCCATACGCAGCATCTACAGGCACTTCATAATCCTTTTTGTCATGAATAACAAGCATAGGAATTTTTACCTCTTTAGCTGCTACATATCCTGCATAGTCTTCCATTTTGGCGTGGTATTTTTTCTCAAATTCGCGTTTCATTTGTTCGCCTACTTTTGCAGGAAGTTTTAATTTTGAAATGAAATCCGCTACAATTTTATCTACACTATTACCACTGCCAATAAGTACCCCTTTTTTTACTTGTAAGCCTTGTTTTATAGCATTCAATAAAGACATAGCACCAAGAGAGTGTGCAATAGCAAATTCAAATGGGCCGTATTTTTTTTCAAGTTCAAGGATACTCGAAATAAACTCGAGCATAATGGTAGTAGTAGTACCTGATTTTCCGTGTGCTGGTGCATCAAAACTTATAGTACAGTATCCATTAGAAAGCATTTCATCTGCAATTTTAAACAATTGCGTACCTCTACCAGACCATCCGTGAATTAATAATACTTTTTTACTAGCTTGTCCGTATTCATATACAACAATTTCTTTTTGAATGCTTTCAATAAATAATCTTGTTTGTAGAGCAGTTGCCTCCATGTGATGTTCTCTTTTTGGGGCTTTGTGCTTTATAGGCGTGATAAATAATTTTCGAGCAAATTTTTCAGCCCATTTGATTGAGAAAAAATATAATATTTTGGCAATCAGAATAATAAAAAACGGAATTTTGATTTGATCTTTATGTTTATTTTTCGACATATTAATTTTTTTACAAATTTAGGAAAATAATACCGCTAATGGTACGGATTTTGTAGGCAATAATGTTAAATTTACAATTTTTAATGCTAAAACATACGTTATGAAGTTAAGTTATAAAATAGGATTATTTGTAGTTGTACTCGCAATGAGTTGTGCGAAAAATCCCTTTACTGGAAAAAAAACGATGGCATTTGTACCCAATAATCAATTATTCCCATCAGCCTTTCAGCAATATTCTCAGTTTTTAGCTGAAAATAAAGTAATAAAAGGCACTGCTGATGCTAAAAGAATAGAAACAATCGGGATGAAAATTAAAGCTGCTGCTGAAAAATATTTGACCGCAAATGGGTATACTACTTATTTAAATGAGTACAAGTGGGAATACAATTTAGTAGAAAGTAAAGAGTTGAATGCGTGGTGTATGCCAGGAGGAAAAATTGTATTCTATACAGGAATTTTACCTGTTTGTAAAGACGACGCGGGTATCGCGGCAGTTATGGGACATGAAGTAGCACATGCATTAGCCAATCATGGACAACAACGTATGAGTGCTGGTTTATTGCAACAAGTAGGTGCGGTTGGGGCAGCTTTAGCCGCCGAAAAATATGCACCCAAATATCAAAATGAAGCCATGCAAGCGTATGGAGCTGCTTCGACTGTAGGTGGCATACTACCTTTTAGTCGGGCACATGAAAGTGAAGCAGATATGATTGGGCTTACTCTTATGGCTATTGCAGGTTACAATCCTGACAATGCGGTGAAACTATGGGAACGAATGTCTGCTTTATCAGAGGGTAAAACGCCACCCGAATTTTTATCTACGCATCCAAGCAATGAAACGCGAATCAAAGAATTACAAGCGTTATTACCTCAAGCAAAAGCGGAAGCGGCTAAATTTGGTGTAACATTTAATTAGTTCTTAAAAAATAGTATATTTAGTCCCGATTTTATCGGGATTTTTTATTTTAAAAAGAAAATTATGCTGGCAATAAAAAAAGGGAATTCAAAATTGCTATGGGCTTGGGCGTTTTATGACTGGGCAAATTCTGTGTATGCATTAGTAATATCCTCATCTATTTTTCCACTGTTTTTTGGTCAATTATTTAGACAAAAAAATATAGAAACGATTTCCTTTTTTGGAAGCCAAAAATCAGGAGAAACCATCATTAGTTATGTTACAGCTTTCGGATTTATAGTTATTGCGTTTATGTCGCCTTTGCTTTCTGGTATAGCAGATTATATGGGTAATAAGAAGTTTTTTATGAAATTTTTTTGCTACTTAGGAGCTGGTTCATGTATGTTGCTCTATTTTTTTGATTTACATAATTTGTATTTTGGGTTGTGTTGTTACACATTAGCCTTGATAGGTTATTGGGGAAGTTTAGTGTTTTATAATTCCTATTTACCCGATATAGCACTTAAAGAACAGCAAGATAGTATTTCGGCAAGGGGTTACAGTTTGGGCTATGTGGGCAGTGTTATTTTATTAGTAATTAATTTGGCTATGGTAATGCTTGTGCCTGATGATTCAAAAATGCAAATGATGAAGTATTCGTTTGTATTAGTAGGTATTTGGTGGCTGGGATTTAGTCAATACACGTATTATTATTTACCCAATCAAAAAACAGGTAAAAAAATACATAAAGATATTGTGTTTAAAGGTTTTAGAGAATTGCAAAAAGTATGGAAACATATTCAAACGCTTGCTGTATTGAAACGCTATTTGGGGGCGTTTTTTGTGTATAGTATGGCGGTACAAACTATTATGATTATTGCGGCTTATTTTGGGGAGAAAGAAGTAAATTGGGGTAGCCCATCTGAACGAACTTCAGGATTAATAGGCAGTATATTACTTATTCAATTGATTGCAGTTTTGGGAGCCTATCTTACAAGTAAAGCTTCAACTTATTTTGGAAACATTAAGGTGTTATTCGTTCTTAATATATTGTGGATACTGATTTGTATTGATGCTTATTTTATTTCTACACCTATGGATTTTTATATTGCTGCTTGTTGCGTGGGTTTAATAATGGGAGGTATTCAATCTTTATCACGTTCGACGTATTCAAAATTAATACCTAATGATGTGGTTGATACGACTTCTTTTTTTAGTTTTTACGATGTTTCAGAAAAAATAGGTATTGTAATAGGTATGTTTACCTATGGTTTCATTGCTGATATTACAGGTAAAATGCAAAATGCTATTTTATTTTTAATTCTGTTCTTTGCTTTAGGCGCTTTCTTGTTGTATAAGCTTTTACAAAATCAAAAAGAAACTCATTAAGTGTTTAACTATGGCACAATACTTGACTATAATGTGGGGAATTCCTTCTAAAAATAACAACTAGCGATTACATTATACTCGCATTTCAGTAGAAATTTAAAGGAAATAATCCTTTTTTAATGACATAATGACTTATTTATAACTATGCCAAATCCTAAAATACTAACACTTGACAATTTGTCACTACAAGAAATTGATAATGAAGCTGATTTAATTCCATTAATGACGCCTGAAGATGAAGAAGAAATGAATAATGAAGCCTTGCCTTCCGATTTGCCTATTTTACCTCTTAGAAATACGGTATTGTTTCCTGGTGTGGTTATCCCAATTACTGCAGGAAGGGACAAGTCTATTAAATTAATTAATGAAGCTAATGCAGGCTCAAAAGTTATTGGGGTAGTGGCTCAAATAGATGAAAATATTGAAGATCCAACACCTAATGACGTGTATCATATTGGTACGGTTGCCAAAATTATGCGTGTATTAAAAATGCCCGACGGTAACGTAACCATTATATTACAAGGTAAAAAACGTTTTGAAATAGATAACTTTACACAAGAAGAACCTTATTTTAAAGCAACTATAAAAGAATATAAGGAGACAAGACCTAAGAAAAATGATGAAGAATTTGAAACCATCATTGATTCAATTAAAGAGTTGTCTATCCAAATTATTAAGGAAAGTCCAAATATTCCTACCGAGGCTACTTTTGCTATTAAAAATATTGAAAGCAGCCCGTTTTTAGTCAACTTTGTTTCTTCTAACATGAATTTAAATTTAGAAGAAAAGCAACGTTTACTATCTATTATTGATTTAAAAGAACGTGCTTTAGAAACATTGAAATACATGAATTTAGAGTTGCAAAAACTCGAAATTAGAAACGATATTCAATCTAAAGTTCGCTTTGATTTAGATCAACAACAGCGCGAATATTTTCTACAGCAACAAATGAAAACAATCCAAGAAGAGTTGGGAGGTGTTTCGCACGAAGCTGAAATAGAAGAAATGCGCAAAAAAGCGAAAACTAAAAAATGGGACAATAAAGTAGCTGAGTATTTTGAAAAGGAATTGTCAAAATTACAACGTACCAATCCTAATTCACCAGATTTTGGAATCCAACGTAATTACTTAGATTTATTTTTAGAATTACCATGGAATGAGTTTTCAAAAGATAAATTTGATTTAAAACGTGCCCAACAAATTTTAGATAGAGACCATTTTGGGTTAGAAGATGTTAAAAAGCGTATCATAGAACATTTGGCAGTTTTGAAATTGCGAAATGATATGAAGTCGCCTATTTTGTGTTTGTATGGACCTCCAGGAGTGGGTAAAACTTCAATTGGTAAATCTATTGCAGAAGCATTAGGTAGAGAATATGTGCGCATTTCATTAGGAGGATTGCGTGATGAAGCAGAAATAAGAGGACATCGTAAAACGTATATTGGTGCTATGCCAGGGCGAATTATTCAAAATATTAAAAAAGCAAAAACCTCAAATCCTGTTTTTGTGTTGGACGAAATTGATAAGTTATCCATGAGTCATAATGGTGATCCTTCTTCGGCATTGTTAGAAGTATTGGACCCGGAGCAAAACAATTCGTTTCACGACAATTTCTTAGAATTAGGCTATGATTTATCAAAAGTGATGTTCATTGCCACGTCAAATAGTTTGTCAACCATTCAGCCCGCTTTGAGAGATCGAATGGAAATCATAAACATGACAGGTTATACTATTGAAGAAAAAATTGAAATTGCTAAAAATTATTTGTTGCCTAAACAATTAAAAGAGCACGGTTTAACAAACAAAGATTTGCAAATTGGAAAAAAACAATTGGAAAAAATTGTGGTAGGTTATACGCGTGAGTCGGGAGTGCGTGGTTTGGATAAGAAAATAGCTGAAATGGTACGTTATGCTGCCAAATCTGTAGCGATGGAAGAGCCGTACAACGTTAAAGTTACTGATGCCGATATTATTGAGGTATTAAAATCACCGCGTTTAGAACGTGATAAATATGAAAATAACGATACAGCAGGTGTGGTTACAGGTTTAGCTTGGACTTCTGTTGGTGGGGATATTTTATTCATTGAGTCAATTGTGTCCAAAGGAAAAGGCGGTATGACCATGACAGGAAATTTGGGTACAGTAATGAAAGAATCTGTTACCATTGCCCTGGAATATATAAAAGCCAATTCAAAATTACTTGGGATTGATTCAGAAGTACTTCAAAATTATAACATTCACATTCACGTCCCAGAAGGAGCAACGCCAAAAGATGGCCCTAGTGCGGGTATAGCAATGCTTACGTCAATGGTTTCTAGCTTTACGCAAAAGCGAGTTAAAAAATCAATTGCTATGACTGGAGAAATTACTTTAAGAGGAAAAGTGTTGCCCGTGGGCGGTATTAAAGAAAAAATACTAGCCGCTAAGCGAGCTAATATTAAAGAAATTATTTTGTGTAAAGAGAATAAGAGAGACATTGAAGAAATTAAGGCTTCTTATATTGAAGGACTTACCTTTCATTATGTCGATACCATGAAGGAAGTAATTGATATAGCTATAACTCATCAAAAAGTAAAAGATGCTATAGATTTTAACTTTAAGAAAGAAACTAAATAAACAAAAAGGCTAACGATATCGTTAGCCTTTTTGTTTATAACTAATTAAGATTCCGTTCAACTAAATTTTCTCATTCTGATTTATAATTTTATCTTCGCATTTACGTTATCAACGTAGTATTGTAAAGATGTTAAAGAAAATTGGTGTACTTCTATGGTTTGTCTTTAGTCCTATTTATGCACAAATAGGCGGACAATCTGTGTACCAATTTCTTAACTTAGTGCAATCGCCTCGTCAAGCAGCTATGGGGGGTAAAACGGTTACTATTATGGATTATGATGTCAATCAGGCTAATTTTAATCCAGCTACCATTAATCCTAAAATGGGTAACCATCTAGCTACAAATTACAGTAAGTATTATGGTGAAATAGCCTATGGCACCGCTTCATACGCTTATACATGGGACAGGCATGTGCAAACCTTACATGTAGGGGTAAATTATGTAAATTACGGCAATTTTGATGGCTACGATGAGTTGGGTAACCAAACCGGCGCCTTTAGTGGTTCAGAAGGTGCATTGTCTATTGGTTATGCCTATAATATTCCGTGGACAAACTTACATGTAGGCGCTAATTTAAAATTAATTACTTCTACATTAGAACGCTATAATTCTTTTGGAGCGGCAACAGATATTGGTCTATTGTATATCGATGAAAAAAATGATATTAATTTCGGCTTAACCTTTAGAAATATTGGGTACCAAATTAAACCTTATGATGCCGTGCGAGAAAAGTTGCCCTTTGAAATTGATGCAGGAATTTCTCAATTAATGGAAAATGTACCTATTAGATGGCATGTTACGTTTGAAAATTTGCAACAATGGAATATTGCTTTTGCCAATCCAAATAGAGCACAGGGTTCGTTAGATGGTTCAACTAAAGAAGAGCAAGTTTCTTTTTTTAATAATGCCTTGCGACATGTCATTTTTGGTGCCGAATTATTTCCTGAAAAAGCATTCAATATAAGATTAGGTTATAATTTTAGAAGAGGACAAGAATTGAATATAATAGACCAAAGAAATTTTAGTGGTGTTTCAGCAGGGTTTAGTTTACGCTTTAATAAAGTACGCTTTGATTATTCGTATGCTAAATATACACTTGCTGCTAATACAAGTATTTTTGGATTGATGATTGATTTGAATTAAGGTTAAGAGATTAGTAAAAAGTAAAAAGTAAAAAGTAAAAAGTAAAAAGTAAAAAGTAAAAAGATGAATTACTTACTTGTATTTTACAAAGTCAGTTTTCCTTAACCAATAAAATAAAATAAAAACATGAAAAAAATTACCATAGCGATAGACGGTTTTTCGTCAACAGGAAAAAGCACATTAGCAAAGCAATTAGCTGCAGCTTTAGGGTATGTATATGTAGATACGGGAGCGATGTATCGTGGTATAACTTATTTTGCTATGCAACACGATTGGGTTTCGGAATCTCATTTAAATAAATCGGAATTAATTACTCATTTGCAAAATATTTCCTTGCATTTTAAATTTAACTCAGCATTAGGTTTTGCGGAAATGTATGTGAATGGCGAAAACGTTGAAAAAGCCATTCGAACTATTGAGGTTTCACGTTTAGTAAGTAAAGTGGCTGAAGTTTCTGAGGTACGAGCTAAATTAGTAGAACAACAACAGCAAATGGGTTTAGAAAAAGGAATTGTTATGGACGGCAGAGATATTGGAACGGTTGTTTTTCCAGATGCTGAACTAAAATTATTCATGACAGCTAGTGCTAAAACAAGAGCACAACGTCGTTTTGATGAATTACTCGAAAAAGGACAGCGTGTTACCTTTGAAGAAGTCTTGCAAAATGTAGAAGAACGTGATTATATCGATACGCATCGAGAAGATTCTCCTCTTGTTAAAGCAGATGATGCTATCCAGATTGATAATTCAGTTATGACCAAACAAGAACAATTTGAATTGGTGATGAAAATGGTCAATGAAAAGCTAGTTGGTAGTAAATAGTAAATAGTAAATAGTGAATAGTAAATAGTAAATAGTAAATAGTAAATAGTGAATAGTGAATAGTGAATAGTGAATAGTAAATAGTGATTAGTGATTAGTGATTAGTGATTAGTATTTATATGTAATAACCCATAACCTCAATTCCTACAAACTCATTTTTTTGTGTAACTTAGTGAAATCTTTGTGAATCTTTGTGATACAGCTTTTAAATAATAAGTGATTAGTAATTAGTAATTAGTGTAGATTATTTCCTATCTCCCAACTTCTAAATCTTCTAAGCTTCAAATACATTTTTGCTTTTCACTAATTACTTTTTTCAGCAAAAGAGTTGTATTTTCTAAAAAATGATTATCTTTGCACACCTTTTGACAGAGTAGCGTTTTCAATTGGCAATCAAATAATTAAGTAAAAACACTGCTGTTGTTTTAATCTGTAGAAAAAACGCAAACAAACACGGCATACAAAATTATTATCAGCATGGCTGAATTAAACAAAGAACAACAAGATTTTTTAGCGGATTTTAATTGGCATAATTATGCAGAAGGAATTGATCCAATTGATGAGAAAAATCTTCAAGAATTTGAAGAATTAGTATCTAAAACTTTCATTTCTACAGGAGACGAAGAAGTTGTAGAAGGCGTAGTAGTTAGAGTAACTGACAGAGATGCAATCGTTGATATCAACGCAAAATCTGAAGGTGCTATTTCTTTAAATGAATTTCGTTACAATCCTAACTTAAAAGTTGGGGACAAAGTAGAAGTATTAATTGACGTAAGAGAAGACAAATCAGGTCAATTAGTATTATCTCACAAAAAAGCAAGAACAATCAAAGCATGGGATAGAGTTATCGCAGCTAACGAAACTGGAGAAATCGTTAATGGTTTTGTTAAATGTAGAACTAAAGGGGGTATGATTGTAGATGTATTCGGTATTGAAGCATTCTTACCAGGTTCACAAATTGATGTGAAACCTATCCGTGATTACGATCAATATGTAAACAAAACGATGGAATTCAAAGTGGTTAAAATTAACCATGAGTTCAAAAACGTTGTTGTTTCGCACAAAGCACTTATCGAAGCAGATATCGAGGTTCAGAAAAAAGAAATTATTGGTCAATTAGAAAAAGGACAAGTATTAGAAGGTGTAGTTAAAAACATTACTTCTTATGGTGTGTTCATTGACTTAGGTGGTGTAGATGGATTAATTCATATTACAGATTTATCTTGGTCTCGTATCAATCACCCAAGTGAAGTATTAGAATTAGACCAAAAATTAAATGTTGTTATCTTAGACTTTGATGATGAGAAAACAAGAATCCAATTAGGTTTAAAACAATTAAACGCTCACCCATGGGATGCTTTAGATGCTAACTTAAAAGTAGGTGATAAAGTTAAAGGAAAAGTAGTAGTTTTAGCAGATTATGGTGCTTTCATTGAAGTAGCAGAAGGTGTTGAAGGTTTAATCCACGTTTCTGAAATGTCTTGGTCAACGCATTTAAGAAGTGCTCAAGATTTCGTTAAAGTAGGAGATGTAGTTGAGGCAGTAATTTTAACGTTAGATAGAGAAGATAGAAAAATGTCTTTAGGTATCAAACAAATGACTACTGATCCATGGACTGATATCACTTCTAAATATCCAGTAGGTTCAAGACACACAGGAATTGTTAGAAACTTTACTAACTTTGGTATTTTTGTTGAGTTAGAAGAAGGAATTGACGGTTTAGTGTATATCTCAGATTTATCTTGGACTAAGAAAATCAAACATCCATCAGAATTTGTTAACGTAGGTGATAAATTAGATGTTGTTGTATTAGAATTAGACGTTGAAGGTAGAAAATTATCTTTAGGTCACAAACAAACAACTGAAAATCCTTGGGACAAACATGAAGCAGCTTTTGCAGTAGGAACAATCCACACTGGAACAGTAACTGAAATGGTTGATAAAGGTGCAACTGTTGATTTTGGTGATAACGTTCAAGGTTTTGTACCAACACGTCACTTAGAAAAAGAAGATGGTAAAAAATTGAAAAAAGGAGATGCAATTGAATTTAAAGTTATTGAATTTAACAAAGAATTCAAAAGAATTGTAGCTTCTCATACAGCTATCTTTAGAGAAGAAGAAGAGAAAAACGTTAAGTCTGCAGAGTCTAATAACGTAGCAGCTTCTTCAAACAATGCAGAAAAATCTACTTTAGGTGATATTGATGCATTAGCTGAATTAAAAGCTAGAATGGATAAAGGAGAATAATCTTTATATTCTAAACATACTAAAAATCCCAATCAGTACTGGTTGGGATTTTTTATTTAAGAGAACTACTCTAAAGATTTACTCACTACTATTCCTGTGTTACACTTTTACAAGGTAATCGTTTCACCCAGGTCTATACTTCGCGTATTAGCTGCAATCACACTACTTTTTACATATAAAAATACCCCAACATGAAAGAAGGGGTATCTGTAATTTTTATATATTATACTCTAATGTTTTTAACTTCTCAAAGTAGCGCCTAACTGTGTTTCAAAATTATTGAGTAGTTTAGACATAATTTTATCAATTTGCACGTCGGTTAACGTTTTTGAATTGTCTTGTAAAATAAAGCTTAATGCATAAGATTTTTTACCTTCGGGTAAGTTTTTACCTTCATATACATCAAATAAATTAATTTCTTTTAATAGGCCTTTTTCAGTTTGTTTAGCAATTGTATAACACTGTTCAAATGTAATAGAACTGTCTACTAAAAGAGCTAAATCTCTTCTTACTTCTGGGAATTTTGGTATTTCGGCAAGTTTGATTTTGTTTGAAACGTATTTTTGAATCGCGTCCCAATTAAAGTCAGCAAAAAACACATGCTGTTTGATGTCAAAATGTTTTACTACTGTTTTCTTAATCATACCTAATTCAATAATGATTTCGGTACCAATAGCCAAACCAATACCTTCACTAAAAATATCGTGACTTACAGGAACTGTCTTTACTTTTTTATCTAAATTAAGTTTAGCTAAAACTGCCATAACCATTCCTTTAAATATAAAGAAATCACTTGCTTTTTGAGGTGCATTCCAGTTTTCAGCAGCTGTGTTTCCTGTCATAGAAAGGGTAAGGTGTTTTTTCTCTGTGTAATTACCTTCGATTTTATGATAGGTTTTTCCAAATTCAAATAGTTTTAAATCGGTATTTCTTCGATTAATATTATAAGACAATGCTTCTAATGCCGAAAACAATAACGATTGTCTTAGAACAGATAAATCACTACTCAATGGGTTTAACATAGCTACAGTTTCTTCTTCTTTTACTTGTTCAGATAAACCAATATAGTTAGAAGTAGTAAGCGAGTTTGCCATCATTTCATGAAAACCTAAACTGCATAATTGATTAGCAATGATGTTTTGTACTTTGAATTCTTCGGTACGTCCTGAATTTGAAACAGAAGCATTAATTTTATTAGGTATTTTAATGCTGTTGTAACCATACACCCTTAGAATTTCTTCAATAACATCTACTTCTCGTTGTACATCTACCCGATAAGAAGGAATGCTTAAACCTAAACCTGCGTCAGAAATACTATTTACTTTAATATCAAGAGAAGCTAGTACTTTTTTTATGGTTTCTTTTTTAAGTTCTTCTCCAATTAATTTATATACTTTATCAAAGGTCAAGAATACTTTAAAATCTTCAATTTTCTTTGGATAAATATCAATAATGTCAGATGTAATTTCTCCACCAGCAACCTCTTGAATAAGTAGCGCTGCTCTTTTTAAGGCATATACTGTAATCTCGGGATCAATTCCTCTTTCAAATCTAAACGAAGCATCTGTACTTAATGTATGTCTTTTTGCAGATTTACGGATAGATACAGGATTAAAATACGCACTTTCAAGAAAAATAGCATTTGTAGTTTCAGAAACACCTGATTCTATACCACCGAAAACTCCTGCCATACACATTGGACCATTTTCATCACAAATCATTAAATCTTCTTCATGAAGTGAGCGTTCTATTCCATCGAGGGTGGTAAATTTAGTCCCCGCCGTCACCGTTTTAACGGTAATTTTATTGCCTTTTATTTTTGCTGCATCAAAAGCATGTAGAGGTTGTCCTAGCTCGTGTAATACGTAGTTAGTAACATCTACAATGTTGTTTTTTGGGGTTAACCCAATAGCTTTTAATCTATTTTGTAACCAAGTAGGTGAGGGTTTAACAGAAACACCAGAAATTGTAACACCAGCATAGCGAGGAGCTAATTTAGCATCGTCAACTTTAACATCAATTTTTAGGGTTCTTTTGTCAATTTTGAACTTACTTACCGAAGGTGTGATTAATTCTGTGTTGACATTAGTTTGACTTAATCCTGCTCTTAAATCACGGGCAACACCCATATGACTCATAGCATCTGCACGATTTGGCGTTAGGCCAATTTCAAATACTTCATCTACTTCTATATTGAATACTTTACTAGCAGGCGTGCCAGCTTGTAAATCATCAGCCAGAATCATAATGCCGTCATGACTTTCTCCAAGGCCTATTTCGTCTTCGGCACAAATCATTCCATGACTTTCTTGGCCTCTAATTTTACCTTTTTTAATTTCAAATGCGTTTCCTTCTTTATCAAACAATCTGGTTCCAATTGTTGCTACAGGTACTTTTTGCCCTGCTGCTACATTACTTGCGCCACAAACAATTTGTACGGGTGCGTTTCCGTCGCCTAAATCAACAGTTGTAATTTTTAATTTATCCGCGTCAGGGTGTTTTTCGCAAGTTAACACATGCCCAACAACAATACCTTGAAGTCCACCCGGAATGCTTTCAAAGGCATCTACAGCTTCAACTTCTAAACCTAAATCTGTTAATAAGGCTGATACTTCTTCTGATTTCCAGTCGATTTTAATAAATTGTTTTAACCAATTGTAGGATATACGCATTTTTTATTCTTTTTTAAGCACGCAAATATAAGGAATTTGGAATAATTTGGAAGTTATTTTTGGGTTAGTATTTTTTAATTTAGAGGATATTTTAAATATTTTTAGCTCTAAATGAATTTGGAACGATTGCTTTTTGTAATTTTGCATCTTGTTTTATAATTTTATAATGGAAAAAAATAGCCATTCACTGCATAAACTTTCTGCAGCTGGATTACTAGTTACACTAGGAATAATTTATGGGGACATTGGAACGTCTCCGCTTTATGTTCTCAATGCAATTATTGGTTCTAAAGCAATAGACTCAGAAGTTATTAAAGGTGCTATCTCTTGTATCTTTTGGACGTTAACTTTACAAACAACGATTAAATATGTAATTATTACACTTCGTGCCGATAATAACGGTGAAGGAGGTATTTTTTCATTGTATGCATTAATTAGAAAGACTAAAGTTAAGTGGTTGCTTTTTCCTGCTATTATTGGCGGATGTACACTACTAGCTGATGGAATTATAACTCCACCCATTTCTGTTTCTTCAGCTATTGAAGGATTAAAAACATTGAATCCCGATATTGAAACCATGCCTATTGTAATAGTGATTTTAACGTTGCTATTTGCCATTCAACAATTTGGGACTAAGTTTATAGGTAAATTTTTCGGGCCAGTTATGTTACTTTGGTTCGGAATGTTAGGTTTTTTAGGTGTAGTTCAAATGTTTGCTAATTTGGATATTTTAAGTTCTTTGAATCCTTATTATGCGTACAAACTTTTATCTACACAAGGAGGTATTGTATATTTAGGTGCTGTATTTCTTTGTACAACAGGGGCAGAAGCTTTATATTCGGATTTAGGTCATTGTGGAAAAGATAATATCCGAATCAGTTGGATTTTTGTTAAAATTACATTGATTTTAAATTATTTAGGTCAAGGGGCTTGGTTAATCAATCATGAAGGAAGTACGTTGGCTCAAGCAGGAATTACTAATCCATTTTTTGGCATTATGCCTTCATGGTTTGTGCCAATAGGTATTGGTATTGCTACTACGGCAGCTATCGTTGCTTCACAAGCTTTGATTAGCGGATCGTTTACATTGATAAATGAAGCAGTTCGACTGAATTTTTGGCCTAAAGTTAAAATTAAATACCCTACCGATTTAAAAGGACAATTGTATATTCCATCAATAAATTGGTTGTTATGGGCAGGTTGTATCTTTATTGTATTGTATTTTAAAGAGGCAAAATTTATGGAGGCGGCTTATGGTTTAGCTATTGTTTTAACCATGTTAATGACTACAACGCTGTTAAACTACTATATGATAATTAAGCGTTACAATAAATTTTTTATAACAATTATTGTTTCAACCTATATCATTATTGAGGGTGCTTTTTTATATTCCAGTTTAGGAAAATTTCATGAAGGAGGATTTATAACGCTTATTATTGCAAGTATTCTATTTGTAACGATGATAGTGTGGTATTTTGCAAGAAAGATTAGAAATCGTTTTGTAGAATTTGTTAAACTTGAACAATACTTACCTATTTTAGAAGATTTGAGTAAAGATACAACAGTTTCTAAATATGCGACTAATTTAGTGTATTTAACAAGTGCCGATAATAGATATGAGATAGAAGCTAAAATTATACATTCTATTATTAATAATAATCCAAAACGTGCTGATATCTATTGGTTTGCTCATGTTCATGTTGTTGATGAACCCTATACAATGGAATATAGAGTTTGTGAATTTATTCATGACGATGTGATTCGAGTAGATTTTAGACTTGGTTTTAGGGTAGCTCCAAAAATCAATAAAATGTTTAAGCAAGTAGTTGAAGACATGCAAGCAAGAGGTGAAATTGATATAACTAGTAGATACACATCATTAAATAATCACCAAATTGATGGAGACTTCCGTTTTGTGTTAATTGAAAAATTAATGTCTTATGATAATGCATTACCTTTCTATGAAAAGTTAGTATTGGACGGTTATGATATTTTGAAAAAAATAGGTTTATCTGAAGAAAAAGCCTTTGGATTAGATCCAGGGTCTGTAGTAATTGAACAGTTTCCAATGAAAATATCCGAAACAGCAAATTTTGATTTGAAACGAATAGATTAAAAAAAAGCGACCATTGGTCGCTTTTTTTTAATCTATATCCATGTTATATAGTAAATAGCTATAGTTTTAGTTTAGGTATCATTTTTATGTATTGATAAAATAATGCTATTAGTTGCACTATTTGTGCTATTTTTTGAAGATGTTATTAAGTAGATTTGAATAAATCAAAAACTATTTATTATGAGTAATTTAATTCAAAGACCACAACTAAAAGAAAAGTATGATAATTATATCAACGGAAAATGGACAGCACCCTCAACAGGACAATATTTTGATGTGCTATCACCTGTTGATGGAAAATTAATGGCCAAAGCAGCTCATTCAGCTAAATTAGATATTGAAATGGCTGTTGATGCTGCATCAGAAGCATTTAAATTTTTTAGTCAAACTTCTGCTACTGAAAGAAGTATCATGTTAAATAAAATTGCAGACCGAATGGAAGCTAATTTAGCGCATTTGGCTGCAGTTGAAACATTAGATAACGGAAAAGCGATACGTGAGACGATGGCTGCCGATATGCCTTTGGCAATTGATCATTTTCGCTATTTTGCTAGTGTTATTCGTGCTGAAGAAGGCTCAATAACTGAACTTGATAAAGATACAGTATCCATAATTGTACACGAACCTATAGGTGTTGTTGCCCAAATTATTCCATGGAATTTCCCAATATTAATGGCTGTTTGGAAATTAGCACCTGCTTTAGCTGCAGGAAATTGTGTAGTGTTAAAACCTGCTGAGAGTACGCCAATATCAATTATGGTATTAATGGAATTAATAGGCGATTTAATTCCTGCTGGTGTAGTAAATATAGTAAATGGATTTGGAGCTGAATTAGGAAGAACATTAGTTACGAATCCTAAGGTAGCAAAAGCTGCATTTACAGGCTCTACGGCTACGGGTAGAATGGTAATGCAATATGCAACTGAAAATATTATTCCGGTTACTCTTGAATTAGGAGGAAAGTCACCCAATATTTTCTTTCCTTCTGTGATGGATGCAGATGACGAATTTTTAGATAAAGCATTGGAAGGTGTTGCACTTTTTGCTTTAAATCAAGGAGAGGTATGTACATGCCCGTCACGCTTATTAATTCATGAAGCCATTTACGATCGTTTTATTGAAAAAGTACTAGCTAGAGTACAAGCTATCAAGACTGGAAATCCACTAGACACTACTGTTATGATGGGGGCACAAGCTTCGCAAATCCAAAAAGATAAAATTCTTTCTTATATTAAATTAGGTAAAGAAGAAGGGGCCGAATTATTATGTGGTGGTGAAGTAAATCATTTAGGCGGTGATTTAGAAGGCGGTTATTATATTCAGCCAACTTTATTTAAAGGACATAATAAGATGCGCATTTTCCAAGAAGAAATTTTTGGTCCCGTATTAGCAGTTACTACCTTTAAATCAACAGAAGAAGCTATCGCAATTGCTAATGATACTATGTATGGTTTAGGAGCTGGTGTTTGGACTCGTGATGCACATGAATTGTATCAAGTACCAAGAGCCATTCAGGCAGGTAGAGTTTGGGTAAATCAATATCATGCGTATCCTGCAGGAGCTCCATTTGGAGGGTATAAACAATCTGGTATTGGTAGAGAAAACCATAAAATGATGTTAGGACACTATCGTCAATCTAAAAATATGTTGATTTCTTACAACAAAAATAAATTAGGATTCTTTTAAACAATATGACTATTAAGTAATTTAACCGCAAATTCACAAATTAATTGTTGAATTTGTGGTTATTTTTTTATTATGACAAAATGGGAAAAATAAAACGAATAGAAGCAACAGACAACGCTTTAGATTTAATTGAATTACTGGCTCAAAAGTTTGGTGACTTAATGTTTTATCAAGCAGGCGGTTGTTGTGAAGGTACACAGCCACAATGTTTTGAAAAAGGAGGTTTTTATTTGCGCTATGGAGATGTCTGTATTGGAACGGTCCAAGGATTTGAATTTTGGGTAGATAAAGATTTATTTGAATATTGGAAACATGCCCATTTCACTTTAGATGTTACTGATGGAATAGGGGCTGGTGGGTTTTCATTAGAAACACCTTTTGGAAAAACGTTTAAAATTAATTATAGATTATTTACAGCCGAAGAAACACAGAATTTGGAAGAAATTAGATTAAATGAGTAGGTGTTATTTACGTTTTACGAAAACTCCTTTCCTTATAGTTGCCTTTGAGAGTCTTAGGCAACATTTTTTACTTTCTTTTACCCATTACCTATCACCCATTATAATTCATTAGTTGGTATTGTTTTGGAGTTACGCCTTCGTATTTTTTAAATAATCGTATAAAATAATTAGCATCTTCAAATCCAGTTGCGTAGGATACTTCAGCGATATGCATATTCGGATTACTTAATAATTTTTTAGCATATTTTATTTTTTCATTTAAGATAAATTCAATTGGGCTCATGCCTAATTCGCGTTTAAAATATCGATAAAAAGACGTCGTGCTCATACAAGCTTTATCACTAAGTTCCTTTAAGTTAATATTTTCTCTTATGTTGTTTTTAATAAAGGCTATGGCAGGTGTTATAGGACTGTTGCTGTCAACAAAAGAATCGCTTTCAAATCGTTTTGTGGTTTGTGTTTGAATGATTCTGATGATTAATTCTTGTAGGGTTAAATCGGCTATAGCGTCTTTTGTTAAGGAACTACCCATACATTCTTTGATGAGTTTATTAATGGTACTTGCTAATTCAATATTATTGTAAAAAAAATAATTTTCATGATCTAATTTCCAACTATTAGATTTACCTTCTTTAGGATATTTTTCATTTAAAAAATCTAATGTATTCAAAATAATATTATTGTCAATCGCTAAAGCAATACATTGTGTTGGATTGTCTTTTGAAGCTTCTGGGAAATCTATTTTCATTTCCACATTAGAAGGTACAATTACAGTTTCACCTGGTAAATACTCAAAACTAGGGTCTTCAAATAAATGCATTACTTTTTTACCCCGCAACATACTAGTTACCACTAAATCGTTAAATTTTAAGGGAACTAATTCCGATTCTTGATAAGTTTCAAAAATATTTAATTCACAATGGTCTAGTGAAAATATAGTTCTGTTTTCCACTAGCGTTTTTAACGACTTTTCATGTGTTAATTGTGGCGTAAAAAGAAGTGCTTTATTTTTCATTCTTTTGGTTTTGTAGAAGCAATATACAAAAAAAAGCGACCATTGGTCGCTTTTTTTATTTTTTTAAAAAATCTATCAGCCCTTTAAAATAGGTTTTTTGGTCGTCATACATACACATGTGACTGCCTTTAGTACAAAATAGGTAAGTTCCTTTTTGAACTAATTTTGCCATTTCTTCCATATGCTTTGGATCCATAGTGTCGTATTTAGCTCCAATGATTAATGTAGGAATACTTATTTTTTTCAACTCATTTTTTCGATCCCACTTTTCTAATTTTCCAGAAATACCAAATTCACTAGGTCCTTGCATCGTTACATATAATGAATTATTCATTTTGGCAAATGAACGGTTAACAGGTTCAGGCCAATCTTTTGAAGGAAAGCGTAGAATATGTTTTTCGTAGAAATTAGGAAGTAATAATTCCATGTAGCGTGGATTAGTAAAATCTTTAGCCGCTTCAATTTTTTCAATTTCGGCTAGTACAGCTGGATTCATTTGCTTAGCCAATACTTCATCGGCATATTTCCCATATTCTGGGCAACTGGACATCATGTTTGAAATGATGAGGCCTTTCATGTGTTTTTGGTGTTTTAAGCTGTATTCCATGGCTAAAATGCCGCCCCACGAATGACCGAGTAGGTAAAAGTTGTTTTCGTCTAGTCCTAAGGCAATTCGCACTTGTTCTACTTCTTCTACATAACGAGCTAAATCCCACATAGCTACATCATTTGGATTGTCTGAATACCCACAACCCAATTGATCATAATAAATAAATTCAATTCCTTCCGCAGGTAAAAAGTTTTCAAAGCATTCAAAATATTCATGAGTGGCTCCCGGTCCGCCATTTAGCAATAATACTTTTACTTTTGGGTTGTTTCCAATACGTTTCGTCCAAACGTTAAAGGTTCCTTTTGGCGTAATGATGGGTATAATCTTTATACCTCCTGTTTGAATACTATCTGAAGATTGAGCAAAATAGTCATTTTCAACTGCACTTTTTTTAGTACAGCTTGAAAACATGCCTATAAATAGTAAACCTAATAAAAATTTAACATTGTTTTTCATATGTAGATAGTTATTTGTTATTTACTAAAGTAGTAAAAAAAAACCAAATTCTAATTTATATTAGAAATCTAAATTACCTGCTAATTCTTTCAAACTGATTTCTGCCATTTTTGTCAGATATTGTGCGTTGCTAAATCGAACTAAAACATCTATATAGTTTTGTTGAGCCGTACGTAATTCAATAGGTGTAAGTGTACCAATTTTATACTTAGCCAGCGTAATTTCTAAATTTTGTTTAGCTAGTGCAACGTTTTTTTCTTCAAGTTGAACCAATTTTAATTGGGCTTGATAATTTTCAAAAGCAATTGCTAATTGTGATGAAATCGTTTGTTTGAGTTGTTCCAAAGTAAATTGTGCATTTTCAACACCTAGTTTAGCCGTTTTTTCATTTCGATTTTGATTATTTCCACTAAAAAGAGGTAATGATGCATTTATACCGTATACAAATCCATTACCAGTAGCTTGCGTTATAAATCCTAAAGAGGCTTCACTTCGTGTAAAGTTATAGCCAGAAGTCACACGAATTGTTGGATATCGATTGCCTTTTATTTCTTTTAAATTAATATCGGCCAGTTTTTTTGCAATTATCTGAGTTTGTAGCTCAGGGTTTTGTTTTTGAGCAAGTGAAACTAATTCGTCATAGTTAATTGATGGATCATATTTTATCACCTCATTAACAATAAAATCAAGTTTTAAGTCTCGTGCTAATAATTCATTTAATTTAATTTTTGAAGCTTTAAGAGTGGTTTGTAGTTGTATTTTCAAACTCTCGTCTGCTTGTAAGTCTACTTCACTATTTAGAACTTCTAATTTAGATACTTTTCCAATACTAAATTTGTTTTTTAATAGTGTAACTCTTTGTTTTGAAATACTAATGGCTGTGTCAATAGCTTGTAATTGTTGTTGTTGCTGTACAATATCATAGTATACCCTGTATACGTCACTTACCTTGGTGTAGATGGTACGCTTTAAATTTGCTTCACCTTGTTTCTCTAAGTTTTCTAATCGTTCTTTGCGTGTAAACATCCGCAGACCATCAAATAGTGTCCAATCTAAACCTACTCCATAATTCATATTCATGTTTTTAGCACCGTCCATTATTCGTTGAGTACCCCCAACTTGTGTTTGTGTGGTATTTAAAATATTATTGTTTTTAGTAAAAGAAGCACTTACATTTGGTAACATTCCTGCATTTCCAATGGCATTATTTATTTCACCCACTTTAGCTTCATTTTTAGCAATCTTAATAGCATAATTATTTTCTAATGCAATAGTAATAGCTTCTTGTAGCGTTAATTTTTCTTGTGCTTTTGAAGTGAAACAACAAAAACAAATTAAATAAATGTATATGTTTATTTTTTTCATTTAGTATAAATTTATTTACAAACGGTCAACCTAGTTTTCTTTTTTTATTTTTTGATAACTATATCTAAAAACTTCTTGTGAATGGCTATCTCATTAGTTTAATTTTCATCTAGGCTGTCAAAATCTGGGCGTTTTGTTTTTATTTTTGACCACATGAGATAGAAAGCAGGGATGACAAATAATGTTAAGAGTAAGGAAAATAATGTTCCTCCCACAATAACTACTCCCATACCTATTCTACTCATAGATGCCGCACCCAATGACAAAGCAATAGGTAAGGCACCGAGTGCAATAGCTAAACTTGTCATTAAAATAGGTCGTAATCGAGAAGTTGAAGCTTCAATTATGGCTTCATATTTTGGTTTGCCTTGTGTACGTAACTGATTGGCAAATTCAACAATTAAAATTCCATTTTTAGTAACCAAGCCAATAAGCATGATGGTGCCAATTTGACTAAATATATTCCATGTTTGTCCAAATAACCATAATGAAAATAAGGCTCCAGCAACTGCCATAGGAACAGTTAATATAATAATTAAGGGATCAATAAAGCTTTCAAATTGTGCGGCTAATATCAAATAAATTAATAGTAAGGCTAAACCAAATGCAAAGGCTGTATTTGAACTACTTTCTACAAAATCTCTGGATTCTCCGCCTAAATCCGTTGTAAAACTAGCATCTAGCACTTTATCTTTAATTTCATTCATTGCATTAATACCATCATTAATACTTTTTCCAGGTGCTAATCCTGCAAAAACTGTTGCCGACATGTATCTGTTATTATGGTAGAGTTGTGGAGGATTACTTTGTTCTTCCACGGATACAACATTATCTAATTGAATTAATTGTCCTTTATTATTTTTTACAAACATAGAGGTAATATCTAATGGGTCGGCTCTGTCAATGTCTTCAAACTGACCTATAACTGGATATTGTTTACCATTTTTCATAAAATAGCCAAATCGTTGTCCGCTTAAGGATAATTGCAACGTCTGGGCAATATCCATAACAGAAACACCTAAACTTTGTGCTTTTTCTCTATCTATTGTAATATTAATTTCTGGCTTGTTAAATTTTAAGTTCACATCCACATTTGAAAAAGTCTCGTTTTGATTCGCTAATTCCATAAATTGGGGAATTTTTTCACGAAGTTTTTCAAAATTTGGCGCTTGAATGATATATTGAATAGGCATACCGCCTCTTTTGTTCACAGAAATAGTTGGTTGTTCTGAAAAATTTACTTTGGCTTGAGAAAATTTCTTACTCCATTTGGTTAACTTTTCTGCTATTTCTTTTTGAGAAGCGTTACGCTCTTCAGGATTTTTTAAAGCCAAACGCACACGTCCTGTATTTACTGATGACGTTAAGAAGCCAGGAGCAGTAACAACTAAAACAATTTTCTTTTCAGGAATAGAGTCATTTATCATTTGCCCTAATTCTTGCATGAAACGGTCTGTATATTCATAAGAAGCTCCTTCGGGTGCAGTAATACTGGCGATGACTAAACTTCTATCATCATAAGGAGCAGTTTCTTTGGGTAAAATGGTAAAAAATAATACAATCAATCCCATACATAATAACACAATAGGGTAACTCCACCATTTTTTTAACATAAAACGTTGTAACGCTCTATTGTATCCCTCATTCAGCCGCACAAAATATGGTTCAGTAAAATCATAAAATTTGGTGCGTTTATGTCCGCCTTCTTTCATTAAATAGGCGTTTAACATAGGTGTTAATGTTAAAGATACAAAAGCAGAAATTAAAACAGCTGCACCTATTACAATTCCAAATTCTCTAAACAAACGCCCCACAAATCCTTCTAAAAAAACAATCGGTAAGAAAACGGCCGCTAATGTGATAGAAATAGATATAACCGCAAAAAAGATTTCATTGGACCCTTTAATAGCAGCTTGAATAGGGGAGAGACCTTCTTCCACCTTTTTAAATATATTTTCCGTGACAACAATTCCATCATCAACTACTAGTCCTGTCGCTAACACAATAGCTAATAAGGTTAACACATTAACCGAAAAGCCACATAAATACATGATAAAAAATGTAGCAATTAAGGAAACAGGAATATCAATTAATGGTCGGAAGGCAATAGCCCAATCTCTAAAGAATAAGAATATGATTAAGATAACTAAAATGATAGAAATTAGTAAAGTTTCGGCTACTTCAACAACGGATTTCTTGATAAAAAGTGTGTTGTCTAATGCAATATTTAGTTGAATATCTTTGGGTAAATCTTTTTGTAATTGGTTAAATTGCTTGTAAAATTCATCTGCAATGTCTAAATAGTTAGACCCTGGTCGAGGAACTATAGCTAAACCCACCATAGCTTGTCCATTAGCACTCAATTTAGTTTCTAAATTTTCTGCTTCTAATGTTGCAGTACCCACATCATTTAAACGCACAATTTTTTCTCCATCAGAAAGAATGATAATGTCATTAAACTCTTTTTCAGAGGCTAAGTTACCTATGGTTTTAACTGTAAGTTCTGTATTGTTTCCAGTTAATTTTCCAGAAGGTAATTCTACGTTTTGCTTTTGAAGTGCATTTCTAACTTCGCTTACCGTTACACCATAAGAAGCTAATTTTATTGGGTCGAGCCACAGACGCATCGCATAACGTTTTTGACCCCAAATTTGAACACTACTTACACCAGGAATGGTTTGTAAACGTTCTGCAATAACATTTTCGGCATAATCACTCAAATCCAAGGCATTTTTTGTGTCGCTTTGTACGGTCATCGTAATAATTGGATCCGAATCTGCATCTGCTTTAGCCACAACGGGTGGCGCATCGATATCTTGTGGTAAACTTCTAACTGCTTGTGATACTTTATCACGAACATCATTAGCCGCTTCTTCTAAATCTTTTTCTAATTTAAATTCAACAGTAATTGTGCTACTACCTTGGTTACTAGAGGAAGTTATATTTCGAATACCATCAATAGAATTGATTGCTTTTTCTAAAGGCTCAGTGATTTGCGATTCAATAATAGCTGCATTGGCGCCTGTGTAATTTGTACGTACCGATATCTGTGCGGGATCAATAGATGGAAATTCTCGTACACCAAGATACGAATAACCAATGATTCCGAAAAGAATAATTGTTAGATTGACTACAATAGTAAAAACAGGTCTTTTTATACTTAAGGTTGATAAACTCATTTGAATTTACGATTTATAATTTTGGATTTACGATGTAAAATTCGTAATTCGTAATTCGTGATTTGTACATTTTATTTAACTTTCACTTTAATCTCCGCTTCATTTTTTAAGGACATGATGCCTGTTGTAATCAAAGTATCCCCTGCTTTTAAGCCAGAAGTGACAATGACATCTTTTTCAGTTCGGGTTAAGGTTTCTATGTGTATTTCTTTAGCTTTACCATGATTAGCAATAAAAACTTTTTTTCCTTCTTGAACAGCTACAACACACTCTGAAGGAATGCGTATGGCATTTTCTATATTCTTTATAGGAAGCGTTACTTTTGCAAATGTTCCCGGCACTAATTTTCCATTAGAATTAGTCGCTTGTGCTTTTATTTTCAATGTTCTTGTGTTGGTTTCGATACTAGGTTCTATAGCATAAATTTTAGCTGTAAATGTTTCAGAACTATTTGGCACACTGCAACTAATTTCAGTGTTTAATTTTAAATCATTAGCATATTTTTCAGGAATTGAAAATGCAATTTTTACTATGTTTGAATTGACAAGGCTTGCAATTTCGGTAGTAGGAGTAATGTATGTTCCTGGGGAAATAGTTCGCAGGCCTATTTTTCCCGTAAATGGCGCTTTAATTGAAGTTTTGGCTACTTGCGCTTGAATGACTTGTGTTTGCGCCTTCATGCTTCTGTAATCAGCTGTTGCAATTTCATATTCTTCTTGACTAATGGCTTCTTTTTCAAGCAAGAGTTTTGCGCGACGGGCATTTTCACTGGCTAAATTTTCTTTTGTTTTTGCTTGACGCAGTTGCGCACGAAGTTCTGTGTCGTTTATTTTTACTAAAAGTTGTCCTTTTTGTACGATGCTTCCTTCTTTAAATCCAATTGTTGTTACAATTCCAGATACTTCACTATGTAAATTAATTTGTTCGTTAGCTTCAATGGAGCCCGATAACGCTAAAGTATTAGTGAAATTTTCAGGTTTAATAAGCATTCCTGTAACTTTCATAGGTGGTTTTTTGTCTGATTTACCTTCTTTGTCGTTTTGAGCGCTATTTTTCACAACACGGTACGTGATTAAACTGCCTAGGGTTATTATAAATAAAGTAATAATGATTGATTTACGTGTCATAATTAAAGTTTCTGAAATTAGGGATATTTTATGCCTCAAAAATAATTTATTACAGGCGATTATTTGTGCTTTAAGATTTTTTTAACACTTGAAAAAATATATTTTTTTTCGGTATTATTTATCAATTAACTAATATAATTCCAAATGTTTTTCTTCTTGGTTAATTCAATAAAAACTTCCTTCATTTTTACATGTTCAGGTTTGCTCATACTAGGATCTTCTTTTAAAACGCGAATGGCTATATGGCGTGCAACTTGAAGTATATCTCGGTCTTTTACCAAGTCGGCAATCTGTAAGTTAAGTACGCCGCTTTGTTGCGTTCCCATAATGTCTCCAGGGCCACGCAATTTTAAATCTACTTCTGCAATTTCAAACCCGTCGTTTGTTCGCACCATGGTTTCAAGTCGGGTTTTGGTGTCTTCACTTAATTTAAATCCAGTCATTAATATACAATAACTTTGATCAGCTCCACGACCTACACGCCCTCTTAATTGATGTAATTGCGATAAACCAAATCTTTCGGCACTTTCAATAACCATCACACTTGCATTGGGCACATTTACACCCACTTCAATAACCGTGGTAGCAATCATAATGTTAGTTTTTCCTTCAGCAAACCGCTTCATTTCTGCCTCTTTATCTGCGGGTTTCATTTTGCCATGTACCATTGAAACGGAATAAGTAGGAAGCGGAAAATCTCTAGAAATACTTTCATACCCATCCATTAAATCTTTAAAATCCATTTTTTCAGATTCTTGAATTAAGGGATATACAATGTAAACTTGACGTCCTTTTGCGATCTCATCTTTTAAAAACTTCCACACTTGTAAACGATTACTATCAAAGCGGTGTACAGTTTGAATGGGTTTTCTGCCTGGTGGTAATTCATCAATTACAGATATATCTAAATCACCATATAAACTCATGGCTAAAGTTCGAGGAATAGGCGTAGCGGTCATCACTAAAACGTGAGGAGGAATAGGTGCTTTTTTCCATAATTTACTTCGTTGTTCTACCCCAAAGCGATGTTGTTCATCTATAATTGCTAAACCTAAATTTTTAAATTGTACTTTGTCTTCCAGCACGGCATGGGTTCCTATTAAAATGTCTAATGTGCCGTTTTCCAGTTCTTCATGAAGTATTTTTCTATCTGAAGTTTTTGTTGAGCCAGTAAGTAGTTTTATATTGATATTCAGTCCTGTAACTTCAAAATTTAATAATTCAACTAATCCATTATAGTGTTGTGTAGCAAGTATTTCAGTAGGTGCCATTAAGCAACTTTGAAATCCGTTATCTTTTGCTAAAAGCATACACATTAATGCTACAATAGTTTTCCCACTTCCTACATCGCCTTGTAATAATCGATTCATTTGTGCGTGGCTCCCTAAGTCATTTCTGATTTCTTTGAGTACTTTTTTTTGTGCATTTGTAAGCTCAAAGGGTAAATGATTTTTATAGAAAGTAGTAAATGTATCGCCTACTTTTTCAAAAGGCTGTCCTTTAATTTTATGTTTTCGAATTAAATTTTTACTGATTAATTGTAACTGAATAAAAAATAACTCTTCAAACTTTAATCGAAATTGTGCTTTGGCAAGTAAATCTTGACTTTTAGGAAAATGAATATTGAATAATGCGGCATTTTTAGGAATTAACTTTAGTTCTTCAAGGATACTTTGAGGTAAGGTTTCTGAGAATAAAGCTTGTGTTTCTAAAAACAATTGTTGCATTAATTTAGAAATCACTCTGCTGTTGATTCCTTTGTTTGTTAATTTTTCTGTGCTTGGGTAAACGGGTTGCATAGCACTTCGTAAACTTGATTTATGCGCTTCAAGTAGTTCAAGTTCGGGATGTGCCATGTTAAAAGTTGCGCCAAATTGGGTCACTTTTCCAAAAATAACATATACAACATTGAGTTTTAAACTCTCTTTAATCCATTTTTGTCCTTGAAACCAAACCAATTCCATTTGTCCTGTATCATCTACAAACGTTGCCACTAATCTAGATTTGCCTTTTCCTTGTTCTACGGTTTTTATGTGGATTATTTTACCTACAATTTGAACTTCAGAGTTGCTATTGGTAAGTTGGTTTATCTTATAATAGCGCGTTCTGTCAATATATCTGTTAGGGTACAGATTAATTAAATCACCATATTTATGAATAGAAAGCTCCTTGCGTAACAAATCGCCTCGTTGAGGACCAACGCCTTTAAGATATTCTATAGGAGTTTCTAGTAAGTTCATATTCAGTAATTAGTGATTTTCTCACTTAGCGAAGATAGTTTTAATTTCCAAATTTTGAAAATCTCTGTGTATCTTTGTTTTTATCAAATTTCATTTTATGCGCTATCTATTTCTTCTTTTTTCCATTATAACCTTTTCGCAACAAACAAAATATGTTGATTTTTTGACATGTAATGCTATTTTGTATCCGAATTTTGAAGAAAAATCGATAACCGGTTTTGTACAACTTGATTTCAAAGTTCTTTCTTCTATTGATTCAATAAAAATAGATGCTAAGCAAATGAATTTTACGGGTGTTCAAATTAATGGCAAGGAGGTAAAATATCTAAATACGTCTAAACAGCTTGTACTTTTTGAAGGTTTTAAAAAAGGAAAGAACACCCTGCAATTTAATTATAAAGCAATTCCAAAACAAACTTTATATTTTATTGGAGATGTTAATGATTACCAAATTTGGACACAAGGACAAGGAAAGTATACAAGTCATTGGTTGCCAAGTTTTGATGATGTTAATGAGAAAGTAGTTTTCGGAATAACGATTAAATATTATGTAAATATGGATAAATTTCGATTTAATCCTATTGCATTATCTAATGGTAAATTGAATTTTGAGAAAAACACTATAAGTTGGAGTAGAGGTGTAAACGATATTACCAGAAATTATCAAATGCAAAAACCTATGTCTTCTTATTTGGTAATGCTTACAATTGGTAATTTTGCTAAGCAAGCCACTAGAAGTAAATCGGGTACACCCTTAGAGTTTTATGTATGCCAAAGTGATTTTTCAAAATTAGAACCTACGTATCGTTATTCAAAACAGATTTTTGATTTTTTAGAGCAAGAAATAGGTGTGAAGTATCCTTGGAAAATTTACCGTCAAGTACCCGTAAGAGATTTTTTGTATGCAGGAATGGAAAATACGACTTCAACTATCTTTGCACAAGATTTTGTAGTGGATAGTATTGGGTTTAACGATAGGAATTACTGCAATGTTAATGCCCACGAATTGGCGCACCAATGGTTTGGAGATTTAGTTACGGCTCAGTCAGGTAAACACCATTGGTTACAAGAAGGTTTTGCAACGTATTATGCCTTATTAGCTGAAAGACATATTTTTGGTCACGATTATTTTTACCATGAATTGTATGAATACGCTACGCAATTAAAAAGAGCTTCAGCAACAGATACAATTCCTATTTTAAGTGAAAATGCGAGTGCCTTGTCTTATTATAAAAAAGGGGCTTGGGCTTTACATGTGCTGCGAGAAGATATTGGCTCGAAAAAAATTCAAAAAGCTGTTAAACGATACTTGAAAAAACATCAGTATAAAAATGCTACTACCGAAGATTTTTTAGCCGAAATACAAAAAATCGCTCCGCTTTATAATGTAGATGATTTTCGCAAAAAATGGTTAGAAAGTGCAGATTTTGATATGGAAGTAGCAACTGTTTATTTGAAAAAAAACAACGCTTTAGCAATCCTACTTGAACTTTCAAAAAAGAAAGTAGATATGCGTTATTATGCTTCAATTCTTCAATCAAATGTATATTTTCCGGTAAAGCAGTGGGTGTTTTATAAACTAGCAACTACTCCTTTTAAAGATAAAAAAGAGTTAATTGATTTAGGTTTAAATCAAGGTTGGGAAGTCCGTCAAGCGATTATTGAAACAACAGAAAATATTCCTTTGACTCATAAAGAAATAATTGAAACATTGCTTGAAGATCCTTCTTATCGAACAAAAGAAATGGCGCTCTTTAGGTTGTGTAATTCATTTCCAGAAGCTCAAGAGAAGTATTTAAAACAAACAGCTAAAATGATTGGATTGAACGACAAAAGTTTTAGAACAACTTGGTTACAATTGGCTTATCGCTCTAATGGGTATAAGGCTTCAGAAAAAGATGGTTTTTTTAAAGAATTGCTTGCATATGCCGACGTTACTAATGAGAGTAGTGTGCGTCAAAATGCATTGGAAGTTTTAGTGAGATTGGCTCCTAATGACGAACGTGTAATCGAGTTATTATTTAAAGCAACAGTTCATCATAAATGGCAGTTTACGTTATTTGCGAGAACCAAAATTAGGGCTTTGTTACAAGATGAAACGTATAGACAAAAAGTAGCACAACTTGCCGAAAATGCATCTTTAGCTATGCAAACGTTATATTTGAAATTTTTAAAAGAAAACAATTAAAATACGCGTTTTAATTCTTCTTTAATGAAGCCAATAGCAACAGCACTTGCCGATTCTGTTTGAGTCAATTCTGTGAGTAGTATAGTGCGAAGTTCTTCACCCGTTTGGCAATTCTCTTCTAGGGAAAAAGTTCGTATTTGTGCTATCACACTGTTTTTAGCTTTCATTATAACTTCCCAACAGTCATGAGTAATATAGATTTGTTGTGAAATGTTATGGTCATATTCAGTTTGTATAGCGTGAATCAATAGTGCAGCATAACTTGGTGCATCTAATGACTTGGGTTCCACTCGCATCATTAAATTAATAGGATTAATTCGTTCTAAAAATAGAACCATACGTTCATAGGCCTGTAGACGAATAGGTAAGGCTTGTTTTTGATTTTCGCGCAATAATTCAAATTTTCTTTTTTGCTCTTCATTGTAAAAAAATTTCTGTAGCATTACAAAAGCTACACCACCTGTAATAAGTGCGGGTAAAGTATACGTAACAATTTCTAAGATTTTATCTTCTAAGGCCATAGGTGTAAAATTTGAAGGTGCAAATTACAAAATATGTTTATATGGCACAATTATATTTTAATCTGTTGATAAAATATCTAAAAATCACTTTTTTTACGTTGCTCATAAAGAGATAGAAACGTATTTTTGTAATTTAGAGATAATTTATGATGCAAAAATACATTGATCAGTTAAACGAGGCACAGCGCGCTCCTGTTTTGCAAAAAGACGGCCCTATGATTGTTATTGCAGGTGCTGGTTCAGGCAAAACACGTGTGCTCACTATGCGTATAGCTTATCTTATGAGTTTAGGAGTAGATGCATTTAATATTTTAGCCTTAACGTTTACGAATAAAGCGGCTCGAGAAATGAAAAATCGAATTGCTAGTATCGTAGGAAGTAATGAAGCTAAAAATTTATGGATGGGTACTTTTCACTCTGTTTTTGCAAAAATATTGCGTATTGAAGCGGAGCGTTTAGGGTATCCTTCGAATTTTACCATTTATGACACACAAGATTCGGTTCGTTTATTAGGCCAAATCATAAAAGAAATGCAATTAGATAAAGATGTCTATAAGCCTAAACAAATATTAGGACGTATTTCACAATATAAAAACTCATTAATTACGGTAAGGGCTTATTTCAATAATCCAGAATTACAAGAAGCCGATGCGATGAGCAAAAAACCACGTATGGGTGAAATTTATCAAAATTATGTGGATCGCTGTTTTAAATCTGGGGCTATGGATTTTGATGATTTGCTTTTAAAAACCAATGAACTATTAAATCGTTTTCCAGACGTATTAGCCAAATACCAAGATCGGTTTCGTTATATTTTAGTTGATGAGTACCAAGATACCAATCATTCACAGTATTTAATAGTAAAAGCGTTATCGGATCGTTTTCAAAATATATGTGTAGTAGGTGATGATGCACAAAGCATTTATGCGTTTAGAGGGGCTAATATCAATAATATTTTGAATTTTCAGAAAGATTATGAAGGGGTACAAACCTATCGATTAGAACAAAATTACCGTTCGAGTAAAAATATCGTAGAAGCCGCTAACAACGTTATAGATAAAAACAAAACGAAGTTAGATAAAATTGTTTGGACGTCTAATGAAGATGGTCCAAAAATAAAAGTGCATCGTAGTGTAACAGATGGTGAAGAAGGAAGATTTGTTGCAGCCACCCTATTTGAACAAAAAATGCAAAATCAATTGCCAAACAATCATTTTGCTATTTTATATCGTACCAATGCACAATCAAGAGCCATGGAAGATGCTTTGCGAAAGAGAGATATCCCTTATCGTATTTATGGCGGTTTATCTTTTTACCAGCGTAAAGAAATCAAAGATGTCTTGGCTTATTTGCGATTAGTTATTAATCCAAAAGATGAAGAAGCTTTAGTCCGAGTAATTAATTATCCCGCCCGTGGAATTGGCGATACTACCGTTGAAAAATTAACTGTAGCGGCTAATCACTACAAGCGTTCTATTTTTGAAGTCATGCAACATATTGATAAAATAGACCTAAAATTAAATGCGGGTACTAAACAACGTTTGCAAGATTTTGTTACCATGATTCAAAGTTTTCAGGTAATAAATGAAAACCAAGATGCGTTTTATTTGACAGATCATGTTACTAAAAAAACAGGACTAGTTCAAGAATTAAAAAAAGACGGCACACCTGAGGGAATTGCTAAAATTGAGAATATTGAAGAGTTGCTAAATGGTATTAAGGATTTTACCGAAGGACAAAAAGAAATAGACGGCGCCAGAGGTTCTTTGTCCGAATTTTTAGAAGATGTCGCTTTAGCAACAGATTTAGACAAAGACACAGGTGATGACGATAGGGTAGCTTTAATGACCATTCATTTGGCAAAAGGGTTAGAATTTCCGCATGTGTTTATTGTGGGTATGGAAGAAGATCTTTTTCCGAGTGCAATGAGTTTAAACACAAGAAGTGAATTGGAAGAGGAGCGAAGATTGTTTTATGTAGCACTAACCCGTGCCGAACATCAGGCCTATTTAACCTATGCACAATCAAGATACCGATGGGGAAAATTAGTTGACAGTGAGCCTTCTCGATTCATTGAGGAAATAGAGGAGAAGTATTTAGACTTCTTGAACCCTATGGATACATCATATCGTTATAAACCGATGATGGATATTGATATTTTTGGAGAAATTGACAAATCAAAATTGCGTTTGTCTAAACCTATTGGCGGTACACCACCAAAAAGCCCCCTAACCCCCGAAGGGGGAATACATATTCCGAATATTAGAAAGCTTAAACCAATGTCGAGTAATTCTGGAGGTTCTAGTTCGGTAGATAGTAATTTAGCCATTGGAAATATTGTGATGCATGAACGTTTTGGTAAAGGTGAAATTGTAAATTTAGAAGGTGTGGGTGCCGATAAAAAAGCAGAAATTCGTTTTGATGTTGGAGGCTTGAAGAAGCTGTTGTTGCGATTTGCAAAGTTGGAAGTGATTGGGTAATTTCGTCACTTCGAGTGTTTTTATACAGTGAAGCGTAATAAAAATGTATCGAGAAGAATGAAACAAAAAAACTTGAAACAAACACAAGATGTCAGAATTCATAAAAATATACGAAGACAATCCCAATGAAGCCGCTATTAAAAAAGTAGTGAATGTGCTGAAAAATGGTGGATTAGTGATTTATCCAACGGATACAGTTTATGGATTAGGTTGTGATATTACCAATTCTCGTGCATTGGAACGATTAGCAAAATTAAAAGGAATTAAACTTGAAAAAGCTAATTTTTCTTTTGTTTGTTCAAGTTTAAGCAACCTTTCCGATTATGTAAAGCAAATCGATACACCGACGTTTAAAATTTTAAAACGCGCATTGCCTGGTCCCTATACGTTCATTTTGCCAGGAAATAATGATTTACCAAAGGAGTTTAGGAAGAAAAAAACGGTAGGTATTCGTGTGCCCAACAATACTATTGTGCGTCAAATAGTGGAGCAACTTGGTAATCCTATAGTTTCTTCTTCTATACACGATGAAGATGAGGTTATTGAATACTCAACCGATCCTGAATTAATCTTTGAAAAATGGCAAAATAAAGTAGATGTAGTCATTGATGGCGGCTATGGTGAAAATATCCCCTCAACCATCATTGATTTAACAGGCAATGAACCAGCAATAATTAGAGAAGGTAAAGGTGATGTAAATGTGATTTAGAAATCTAAATAAATCGTAAATCCCAAATCCCAAATCGTAAATCCCAAATTGTATTTATTTCGGGCTAATAATTTCTACATCACTAAAAGCAATAGCTCCTCTTACAACCCCTTGAATAGTAGTGCGTAGCGCATCAATAATGTGAATTTTCAATTCGTTTTTTGGAAAAATTAAACTCACTTCACGTGCAGGTTTTGGGTTAACAAAAGATTTTAATTTCTTTTTGTTTTTTTCATTTAAATCTAAGGTGTGTAAATAAGGGAGTAGTGTAGTGCCTAATCCTTCGTCAGATAATTTAATTAATGTTTCAAAACTACCACTTTCTAAATGAAAATGTTGGTATTGATCTAAATTAGACGCTTTACATAAATTTAAAATGCTATTTCTAAAACAATGTCCGTCTTGTAACAATAATATTTTTTCACTGTCTAAATCAGTAACTTCTATTTCTTTTTTAGTACTATTTAAACTGTTTTCAGGAACATAGGCCACAAAAGGTTCGTAGTATAAAACAATCTCTTTAAGTTTTTCTTCGTCAAGTGGTGTGGCAGCAATAGCACAATCTAGATGACCATTTTTTAGCTTGTTAATGATTTCATTGGTTGTTAATTCTTCAATGATTACATTTACTTTTGGATACTTTTTAATAAACGTTGTAAGAAACATAGGTAATAGGGTAGGCATTACGGTAGGAATAATACCCACTTTAAAATCGCCGCCTATATAACCCTTTTGTTGGTCAACAATATCTTTAATACGGTTTGCTTCATTAACAATGTTTTTTGCTTGTACAACAATTTTTTCACCCACATCAGTTAACCCAATTGGTTTTTTGGTTCTATCAAAAATTTGAACATCTAGTTCTTCTTCAAGCTTTTGAATTTGCATACTTAATGTAGGCTGTGTGACAAAACATTTGTCGGCAGCAAGCGTAAAATTTTTGTGCTCTGCTACAGCCAGTACATAATACAATTGAGTTATAGTCATAATGTGTTATTTGTTTTTTAAAAGTAAAAAGTGAAAGTTATCTTTACATCTCACTTTCTTCTTTTAACCGAATTAAAATACTTCGCTTTCTTTTAGTTTTTCGGTATTGGCTACTAATTGTAATTCTTCAATCATTTTGTGAAGGTTACCATTCATAAAGCCATCTAAATCAAAAATACTTAACCCAATTCTATGGTCGGTAATTCTTCCTTGTGCATAGTTGTAGGTTCTAATTTTAGCCGAACGGTCACCACTGCTTACTTGCGAATTACGTTTTTTAGCATCTTCTTCTTGTTTTTTTGCTAATTCCATTTCATACAAACGCGAACGTAAAACGGTAAGTGCTTTGTCTTTGTTTTTATGTTGCGATTTTTCATCCTGACATTGTGCTACTAAACCTGTCGGTATATGTGTCATACGTACAGCAGATTTTGTGGTGTTTACAGATTGCCCGCCAGGTCCAGACGAACAGAAAAAATCGATTCGCACGTCATTCATGTCAATTTGTACATCAAATTCTTCTGCTTCAGGTAATACCATTACGGTAGCGGCTGATGTATGTACACGCCCTTGCGTTTCGGTTTGTGGAACACGTTGTACACGATGCACTCCCGCTTCAAATTTTAAAGTACCGTAAACATCTTCGCCCGTTACTTCAAAAATAACTTCTTTGAAACCACCCGATGTTCCTTCGTTCATATCTACAACAGATGTGCGCCAACCTTTAGCATCACAATATTTAGTATACATGCGGTATAAATCGCCTGCAAAAATAGAAGCTTCGTCGCCACCTGTTCCTGCTCTGATTTCTACCATTACGTTTTTAGCGTCTTCAGGGTCTTTAGGAATCAACATGAATTTGATTTCTTCTTCCAGTTGAGGTAAGCGTGTTTGGGCTTCGTCTAATTGCATTTTTGCCATTTCTACCATTTCAGAATCCGAGCCGTCTGCTATGATTTCTTTGGCTTCTTCAATATTGCCCACTACATTAATATATTCTTCTCGTTTTTCAACAAGTGCTTTTAAGTCTTTGTATTCTTTGTTTAACTGTACATAGCGTTTTTGATCGGCAATTACATCCGGTTGAATAATTAAATCTGAAATTTCATCAAAACGTTGTTTTACATACTGTAATCTGTCTAACATAGGTGTGTATTTTGAGGTGCAAATGTACACTTTTTTTGTGAAAAATGAAAGACAAGAGCCAGACGGTTTTTTAATTTTGACTCACGGTTGATAGAGTGGTTTTGTCTGTTCGTAAACAATTTCAGAATACTCAACCTTTAAAACGGTCAGTCCATTTAATTGTTGGCTGAGTTTTTCAAAGTCTAAATGCTTTTGTGTCAATGTCATTGTCATCTTTTTACGTTTGCCTATAACTTGTTTACATGTGAAACTTACAAACTAGTAGAAGGCTTATTAGCAAGATATGCGAAAGTTTTGCCTTTTTATATTCTTATAAAATCAAATATAATAAAATAAACCGCACAAAAAAATATTTTTAAGTGGGTATTGCTTGCAACAGTACTTATAAAGTAACTTAAATAAGAGGAATTAAAACCCTTCAAAAACACCTAAGCCAAACAAAGCAAAGTCATATTTTACAGGGTCGTTTGGGTCTAATCTTCTTAAATTTTCGTCTAACTCAGCTAAGGCTTTCGCATCGTTTTGTTTGCGAGTGAGTAAACCTAATTTTCGGGCTACATTACCCGAGTGCACATCTAACGGGCACGATAAAGCAGCCATGGGAATGGATTGCCACAAACCAAAGTCAACACCCGCAGCATCATTTCGCACCATCCATCGCAAAAACATGTTGATGCGCTTTGCAGCAGAGCCGTTTAAAGGATCAGAAACGTGTTTGGTTGTTCTTGTTGAAGGGTTGATTTCAAAAAAATGCTTTTTAAATTCTGAAATTGCTCCTTGTGTAGAGTCCTGAGTTGCATTTTTAGCAAAAACAGCCTCTAAGCCCTCATGATTTTGATAGATGTGTTTTAAAACTCGAATAAAAAATTTAGCATCTTCAGCATTGAATGTTCTATGAACAAATGTATCTAAATGTGTCAATTGTTTTTCATCATGATGCAGTACAAAATCATAAGGTGAATTACCCATCGCTTCCATTAGTTTAGTGGCACTATTGATAATCATCTTCCGATTGCCCCAAGCAATTGTAGCAGTTAAGAATCCGGCAATTTCAATGTCTTCTTTTTGAGTAAATAAATGCGGAATTTGAATCGGATCTGAATCAATAAAATCAAGCGTATTGTATTGTAATACTTTACGATCCAAAAAATCTTTTAATTCTTCTGGATTCATTTTTTATTGATTTTGCAAAACACCATCAATCATAACTAATTTTCGATCGGCCATATTGGCTAATTCTTCATTATGGGTAACAATGACAAAAGTTTGTCCAAACTCGTCTCGTAGTTTAAATAATAATTCGTGTAAATTTTCCGCCGAACTATGGTCAAGGTTACCAGAAGGTTCGTCTGCAAAAATAACAGCAGGATTGTTAATCAAAGCCCTAGCTACAGCTACGCGTTGTTGTTGTCCGCCAGAGAGTTCATTTGGTTTATGATGCATGCGGTCTTCTAAACCTAAATAAGTCAATAAACGAGTGGCTTCTTTTTCTACTTCTGCTTTCGATTTTTTAGCAATAAAGCCAGGAATACATACATTTTCTAACGCTGTAAACTCGGGTAATAATTGATGAAATTGAAAAATAAATCCCAGGTTTAAATTTCTAAATTGAGCGAGTGATTTTTCTTTCAGTTCAAAAACATTTTGGTTGTTGATGGAAAGTAAACTCGTGGTATGAGTTTCTTTCGTAGGACGATCTAATGTGCCTAATATTTGTAATAAAGTAGTTTTTCCGGCACCTGAAGGACCAACAATGGCAATAATTTCACCTTTGTTAATTTCTAGACTTACATTTTTAAGTACATGTAAAGAACCATAATATTTATTGATGTTTTCTGCTTTTATCATACGTTCAATTTCTACAAAGTAACAAATAAAAAATAAAATTTAGAAACAAATCTAAAAGATTAGTTAAATTACACCGTCTTGTATTTAATTGTAGTAAATTTGAAAAAAAAGCGATGCAAAATATTGTATTTTCACTGTTAGGTTTTTTAAGTCTTTCCTGTAATAGCAAAGAAATGAAACCATCAAATCATCCTATTCAAAAAAATGTAGAAACAATGAATGATAGTTTACAAATAGCCACTTTTGCCGGAGGCTGTTTCTGGTGTACAGAAGCTCTCTTTTTAGATGTTAAAGGGGTAGAAAAAGTTATTTCGGGTTACACAGGCGGATTTATTAAAAATCCTGCGTATAGAGAGGTGTGTAATGGTAATACGGGTCATGCCGAAGCCATTCAAATTTCTTATAACCCTAGTGAAGTCAGTTATGAAGACTTGTTGGAAATTTTCTTTGCTACACACGACCCTACTACCTTAAATAGGCAAGGAGCAGATGTAGGTACACAATACAGAAGTTCAATTTTTTATCATACAGAAGAACAAAAACAACAAGCAGCGCGTTATATCGAATGGATTGAAAAAGAAAAATTATATGCCAATCCTATTGTCACTGAAGTCAAACAAGCTACTGTCTTTTATTTAGCAGAGGATTACCATCAAAATTATTACAATCAGAATAAAGAGCAGGGGTATTGTCAAATGGTAATTGCGCCCAAATTAGATAAACTCAGAAAATATTATAAAAGTAAATTGAAATAAAAAAACGTCCCAATGAGTTGGGACGTTTTTTTTAGTATTTAGTTCGGGTAAACCTGTAGTGCTTCTTTTAAAATGGCTACAGATTTAATCAAGTCTTCTTTTTTCAATACATATGCTATTCGTACTTCATCTAATCCTACACCTGGTGTAGAATAAAAGCCAGCTGCTGGAGCAACCATTACTGTTTCGCCGTTGAAATCATACGATTCCAGTAACCATTGAGCAAAATCATCTGCATTTTTTACAGGTAATTTAGCAATGCAATAGAAAGCACCTTTAGGAGTTGCTATGGTTACACCTTCAATTTTTTGCATTTCAGCAATAAGCGTATCTCTTCGGTCTTTATATTCCGTAATTACTTCATCAAAATAACTTTGAGGTGTGTCTAATGCGGCTTCACTAGCTACTTGTGCGTAGGTAGGCGGACTTAATCGTGCTTGAGCAAATTTCATAGCAGTAGCCATTAGTTCTTTGTTTTTAGACACAATACAACCAATTCTAGCACCGCACATGCTGTAACGTTTAGAAACAGAATCGATCATAATAGCGTGTTGCTCTAATCCCGCTACATTAAGTACAGAGTGATGTTGTAAACCATCATAGGCAAATTCTCTATATACTTCATCCGCGATTAAAAATAAATCGTGTTTTTTAACAATTTCAGCTAGTTTTTCAATTTCTTCTTTTGAATACAAATAACCTGTTGGATTTCCAGGATTGCAAATTAAAATGGCTTTTGTATTAGGTGTAATTAAGGCTTCAAATGCTTCAATAGGAGGGAGTGCAAATCCTGTTTCGATACCACTCATTACAGGTACAACTTTTACACCACTTGCCGTAGCAAAGCCGTTATAATTTGCATAAAATGGTTCAGGAATAATGACTTCATCATCTTGATCTAAGGTAGAACCTAATGCAAACATAAGCGCTTCCGATCCACCGGTAGTAATAATGATATCTTGTGGTTCCACAGGTAATGCATGATTTTTATAATAGGCAGAAAGTTTGTTTCTATAGCTTTCAAAACCAGCACTGTGGCTATATTCTAATACCTTAATATCAAAATTTTTAACCGCTTGTAAGGCTACTTCAGGTGTTTTAATATCGGGTTGTCCAATATTTAAATGATACACTTTAACGCCTCTTTTTTTAGCACCCTCTGCATAAGGAACTAATTTTCTAATAGGTGATTCAGGCATTTGATGCCCTTTGTTTGAAATTTTTGGCATGGTTTTATTTTTTTTGGTATGCAAATTTCGAAAAAAAATATCGTATATTTTAATTTATTAGGATAAAAAAAATCCCAAGATTAACTTGGGATTGACTATTAAATTCGTGGTCCTTCTTTTTTCTTTTCAAGTACACTCTTTTCTTCCTTTACAATTACATTTCCTTTTATTCGAAGGGCAATCATGCCATTTTCTTTATTAATAGCATTTGTAGTAATTGTAATCGTTTTGCTTATAGGTCCTGGATTCATGTTGTATTGCACTTCAATTGTACCAGTTGATCCTGGCGCAATAGGCTCTTTTGGATAACTTGGAACCGTGCAACCACAACTGCTTTTTGCATCGCTTATAAGTAAGGGTTCATTGCCCGTATTTGTAAATTCAAATACTCTTTTTCCACTGTCTTCTCCTTTGGTAACCGTACCATAATTAATGGTTTCTTCTTTAAATTCTATTTTAGGCCCATTTTGGCTATAAGACAGAATTCCTGATAAAAGTAAGGTTATACTAAATAGTAATTTTTTCATATGTGTACAATTTGAGTTCAGTAAAAGTAATTTTTTTTCAAGAACAAACAAATAGAAAATACATTTTTTTTATTCTATTGATATGCCTATTTTTGCATGAAATACTACAAAAACTATTCCAATAGTGCTTTTGCATGCTCATGGTTTTTGCGTATCCTGTTCTACAACAAGTAGAATTTTAAATCTAAAATGTAAATACAATATGATACCCGCACAATTCGAAGCCAAAGCAGTTGAAAAAAAATGGTACGACTATTGGATGAAAAACAAGTATTTTCATTCTAAACCAGACCATCGTACTCCTTATACAATAGTAATTCCACCGCCAAATGTTACAGGTGTATTACACATGGGACACATGTTAAATAATACCATTCAAGATGTATTAATTAGACGTGCTCGTTTAAAAGGATTCAATGCGTGTTGGGTACCAGGAACTGACCATGCGTCTATTGCAACGGAAGCAAAAGTGGTGACAAAATTAAAAGCTGAGGGGATTCATAAAAATGATTTATCTAGGGAAGAATTTTTAAAACACGCTTGGGATTGGACTGAAAAATATGGGGGAACTATATTAGAACAATTGAAACAACTAGGATGTTCATGTGATTGGGACCGAACGAAGTTTACAATGGATCCAGATATGTCCGCTTCGGTAATTCGTTCTTTTGTTGATTTATATAATAAAGGCTTAATTTATCGCGGATACAGAATGGTAAATTGGGATCCGGAAGCCAAAACAACACTGTCTGATGAAGAAGTAATCTATGAAGAGCGACAAGGAAAATTGTATCATTTAAGATATCAAATTGAAGGAAGTTCAGAGTTTGTTACCATTGCTACAACACGTCCAGAAACCATTTTAGGCGATACGGCTATTTGTATTCATCCTGAAGATGAGCGTTATTTTCATTTGAAAGGTAAAAAAGCAATTGTGCCAATTTGTAACCGTGTGATTCCAATTATTTTTGATGAATATGTGGATAGAGAATTTGGAACAGGATGTTTAAAAGTAACTCCGGCTCACGATGTTAATGATAAAAATTTAGGTGACAAACATGGATTAGAAATCATCGATATCTTCAATGAAGATGCTACCTTAAATTCGTTTGGAATGCATTATGAAGGTCAAGATCGTTTTGTAGTTCGTACAGCCATAGAAAAAGAACTAGAAGCATCAGGTGCGTTAGTAAAAGTAGAAAATCACATTAACAACGTAGGAACTTCAGAACGAACAAAAGCCGTTATTGAGCCTCGTTTATCAGACCAATGGTTCCTGAAAATGGAAGATTTGGTAAAACCAGCAATTAAAGCAGTACTAGTAGAGTCGGATGAGATTAAGTTACATCCTTCTCGATTCAATAATACCTATGCACATTGGTTAAATAATATTAGAGATTGGAATATTTCGCGTCAATTATGGTGGGGCCAACAAATTCCGGCGTATTACTATGGTGATGGAAAAGAAGACTTTGTAGTTGCTGAAACCATTGAAGATGCGCTTGAATTAGCAAAACAAAGAACCAATAACCCACAATTGACAACAGAAAACCTTACTCAAGATGCAGATGCGCTAGATACTTGGTTTTCATCTTGGTTATGGCCAATGGCTGTTTTTGGAGGTATAATGCAACCCGATAATGAAGAATTTAAATATTATTACCCAACCAATGATTTGGTTACAGGTCCGGATATTTTATTTTTCTGGGTAGCTCGTATGATTATTGCAGGGTATGAATATGCAGGTGAAAAACCGTTTAGCAATGTTTATTTAACAGGTTTAGTACGAGATAAACAAGGGCGCAAAATGTCAAAATCATTAGGAAATTCGCCTGAACCTTTAGGTCTTATCGAAAAATTTGGAGCCGATGGCGTTCGTGTTGGTTTATTGTTAAGTGCTTCTGCAGGAAACGATATTTTATTTGATGAAGAATTATGCAATCAAGGTAAAGGTTTTGCTACCAAAATATGGAATGCTTTTCGTTTAATTAAAGGATGGGAGGTAGCCGATATACCACAACCAGAGTCATCAAAAGTAGCTGTTGAATGGTATGAAGCTAAATTGCAAAAAACACTTGCAGAGATTGAGTCAAATTTTGATAAATACAGAATTTCAGACGCCTTAATGGCAATTTATAAATTGGTTTGGGACGATTTTTGTTCTTGGTTTTTAGAGATGATTAAGCCTGGTTATCAACAGCCAATAGATAAAACTACGTTTGCAAAGGCAATTGAAATGCTTGAAGCTAATTTGAAATTATTGCATCCATTTATGCCGTTTTTAACAGAGGAAATTTGGCAACATATATCAGAAAGAACGACAGAACAAGCCTTGATAGTAGGTGAGTGGCCAATAGCTTTGCCGTATGATGAAAAACTAATTGCAGATTTTGATTTTGCTACCGAAGTAATTTCAGGAATTCGTACGATTAGAAAAGATAAAAATATAGCTTTTAAAGATGCCATTGAACTGAAAATAGTTAATAACGAAAAAACGAGTACCTATTTTGATGCAATAATTATGAAGTTAGGTAATGTTGTAGATATCGTTTATGTAAATGAAAAAGTTGAAGGCGCCTTGTCTTACCGAATAAAATCGAATGAATACTTTATTCCTATTACTGGAGCAATAGATATTGATGCTGAACTTGCTAAGCTTAATGAAGAGTTGAATTATATCAAAGGCTTTTTAAAATCGGTACAAGCTAAGTTAGCCAATGAAAAATTTGTTGCTGGTGCTCCTGAACAAGTCATTGCGAATGAACGCAAAAAGGAAGCCGATGCTTTAGCAAAAATTGCAACATTAGAACAAAGTTTAGCCAATTTAAAATAAACAAAAATCCCGAGTACTGCTCGGGATTTTTTTATACATTAAAAAGGACAAGTAGCCTTACTTTATTTTATTGATAAATTGCTGTTAGCTGAAGTACCGTTACACTGACATTCCAAAATAAATTATGCTAACTATTGACACAATCAAACCTGAATACAAATAACTTTTAGCCTTTCCTTTGTCTGTTAAGTTCTTGTGTTTAAAAATCCCAAAAGCAAGAGGTAATAATCCTAGGATTGTTAACATTATATTTTGGGTTAATATTGCTTTTTCTGAACTTGCTCCAGCACCAGAGCCAAAATAGAAAAACCAAAAAAAGATAAGTCCAAAAACTCCGCAAACCATCATTAACGATTCAATAACTATCAGTAGAATAAAAAGACGTAAGTTCATTTTGTATTCGGTTTTTGAGGCATTACTACCAAATTTTAATATGTCTAATAAACTTCAGTTTGGTCTTTTTCAAAAATAATAAAAAAAACGACAATAATGTAAATTTAAGCAACGAAGTTCTTTAGTTGGATAACTATGGGCTTTAAAATACATTCTATTTTTTGCTTGCTACGAGATAAGAATTGCGCAGTAAAATGGCGTATCATGATTAATTATAGGAAATAAATTGCTATTAACTCTGTTTTAAATATATAAAAATCGAATCAATTATAAATAATAAAATAATATAGTAAAACACGTATATCCTAAAAATAGCGTTTAAAAAAGTTGTTTTTTACTATTTGTTTGTTGAATTTTGACACTTTTATTTTTTCATATGGAATCTATACATTACATCAGTTCAGATTTGCTTTCCCTAACGCAGGTAAATGAAATCGTTTTTCAAGGTAAAAAATTGGCTCTTTCTGAAGAGGCTATCTCTAATATTGAAAAATGCAGAACGTATTTAAATGCTAAAATGAAGGCGCATGAAGAGCCTATTTATGGTATCAATACCGGTTTTGGGTCGTTATGTAATGTGAAAATTTCCAATGAAAACTTATCGCAATTACAAGAAAACTTAATGAAATCGCATGCTTGTGGAACGGGTGATGAAGTGCCGCATGTGGTGGTAAAAATTATGTTATTTTTAAAAATTCAATCGCTTAGTTATGGACATTCTGGGGTGCAGTTGCAAACCGTAGAGCGCTTAATTGATTTTTACAATCATGATATTTTGCCTGTCGTATACACACAAGGTTCATTAGGTGCTTCGGGCGATTTGTCTCCCTTGGCTCATTTGTGTTTACCTTTAATAGGGGAAGGGGAGGTATATTACGACGGATTTAGACAACCTGCACACAAAGTGCTAGGGAAATTAAAATTAGCTCCTATTGTATTGCAATCCAAAGAAGGTTTGGCGTTGTTAAACGGTACACAATTTATGAGTGCGTATGGGGTGTATAATTTACTGCAAGCCGAAAAATTGGCCTACTTAGCCGATGTAATTAGTGCGGTTTCCTTAGAAGGTTTTGATGGAAGAATCGAACCTTTTACCGATTTGATTCATCTTGTGCGTCCGCATAAAGGGCAAGTAAATACGGCTGCTCAAATGTTGTCTTTGCTGGAAGATAGTGAAATTATAGCGCAACCCAAAGCGCATGTGCAAGATCCATATTCGTTTAGATGTATTCCGCAAGTGCATGGTGCTTCTAAGGATACTATAGATTTTGTCAAAAAAGTGTTTACGACAGAAATTAATTCGGTAACCGATAATCCTAATATTTTTGTAGGTGAAGATTTAATTATATCGGGAGGTAATTTTCATGGCCAACCTTTGGCATTAGCGTTAGATTATTTAGGTATTGCGCTAGCTGAATTAGGGAATATTTCAGAACGTAGAACCTATCAATTGATTTCGGGTTTACGTGGTTTACCTGCTTTTTTAGTTGGGAATCCAGGTTTAAATTCAGGATTTATGATTCCGCAATATACAGCAGCGAGTATAGTGAGCCAAAATAAACAATTGGCCACTCCTTCAAGTATAGACAGTATTGTGTCTAGTAATGGGCAAGAAGACCATGTAAGTATGGGTGCTAACGGAGCTACAAAGACGTTGAAAATTGTTGAAAATGTAGAACGAATCCTTGCTATCGAATTATTTAATGCTGCACAAGCATTAGAATTTAGAAGACCATTAAAATCAAGTGATTTTATTGAAATGTTTGTAAAAGCCTATCGTGAAGAAGTTTCTTTTGTAACCGAAGACAGAATTTTACATTATGACATTGAAAAATCGATTCATTTTTTGAAAAGTTTTCAAGTAGAAGAATTGAACTAGTGATTAGTGTGGTTAGTGATTAGTAAAAAGTGACTAGTGAATAGTTTTTAATTTTCGTAAATCCAAAATCATAATTCATAATTAACTATCGTATTACCCTTATTTTTTTGTTCGAATTAAATGGACTACTAATGTTCCGCCAGCAATTAATTCAGCTAGTAAAGAAACCATTAAAATAGTTTCTCCGCCAAACCAATGCATGATTTTAAAGAATGCGCCAACTAAAATCAACACACTAGCTACGGCGATTATTGTTAAGGCAGTTTTAGTCAGTTTGTCCATTACAATTCGTTTAAGGTTTTGTGAATTTTTCTCTTGTGATGTGTTTGCTTTATGGCAGATTCACCAGAAATGATACTGATGTTTCCATCAATTTCGAGCATGGCAAGTTTGACTGCTTTATAGTTTTCAACACCATGTTCTCTAATTGCTTCGTCTAATTCATCTGAGGTAATACTTAATTTAGCTAATGTTTTGAACTCAATTTTTCCATTATGAATGAGTACTTGAGGCTTGCTTACCACTAGCTCTTTAATAAAAGGCGATTTGTCAATTATTTTTTTCAAAATAAAATTGGTTAAAAAAAGAACAAAGGCTGCAATGATTCCACCTTCAAGGGACGTATTGCTGCCTACCATCGCATTTTGCACCGAATTACTTATCAATAAAATAAGAACAATGTCTGCTGAATTAAGTTGAGATAGTTCTCTTTTTCCAAAAATGCGTAGCGCTATAACCATGAAAAAGTATACAGAAACACTACGAATTACAATGTCTAAATAAGGATGCATCATATGTTATTTGAAGTTTTTTTCAATGGCTTTTATCATTTCGCCCGCAATGTCTTTTTGGGTAGCACCTTCAATACCTTCAAGTCCTGGTGAGGAATTTACTTCTAACAATAAAGGACCTTTACTGGAACGAATAATATCTACTCCCGCTACTTTTAAATTCATTGCTTTAGCTGCTTTGATAGCAATTCTCTTTTCTTCGGCAGTTACTTTAACTACTGATGCAGAGCCCCCCATGTGAATATTAGCTCTAAATTCGCCAGGAGCAGCCTCACGTTGCATAGCCGCTACCACTTTTCCGTCTACTACAAATAACCGTAAATCTTTACCATTTGCTTCCTTAATGAATTCTTGTACTAGGATATTTGCATTTAAACTTTTAAAAGCATTAATAACAGATTCAGCAGCTTTTTTTGTTTCCGCTAAAACTACACCTTTCCCTTGTGTTCCTTCGAGAAGCTTTACGATTAGTGGAGAACCGCCTACCATTTTTATTAAATCATCTGTGTCTAGAGGTGAATTAGCAAATCCCGTAGTTGGAATGTCTACTCCGTTGTTTAATAAAAGTTGTAAGGAAAATAATTTATCTCTTGATTGTGTAATTGCAGAAGCATTGTTTAAAACAAAAACTTTTAAGGCTTCAAATTGTCGTGTAAGCGCGCAACCATAATAGGTCATACTTGGTCTTATTCTTGGAATGATAGCATCAAAATCATTAAGTATTAATCCACCTCTGTAATGAATTTCAGGATTAGACGCACTTAATTTCATGTAGCAATACTTAATATTGAGAAAATGCATTTCATGTCCACGCATTTCTCCAGCTTCTATGATTCTTCTGTTGCTGTATAATTCGGGATTACTTGCCAAAACGCCAATTTTTAACCCTTTCTTTTCTTTATCTTTATAATAATATTCTTTTAATTTATCAGATGAAGGCTGTCCTAATTCAAATTTTCTTTCGGGGTCGACAATTAGTTTTCCTAGCATGGCTTCTCGTCCTAAAAGCATGCGATATCCCATAGAGTCTCTATTGGTTAATGTAACTTCTATAGGGTAGGTGTGTTCTCCAAGTCTGAGTTCTGTTCGAATGACAAATCTCTTTTCACGAGTACCGCTTGAACTTTTTACAATGCGCTGGTCGATGAGTTGCGCTTCGCAATGGATAATAAATTTAGAATTATTTTGAATCGGATTAATATCAAATCGTAACCAATTTTCGTTATTTTTTTGAAATGTTTTGATATTAATAGCATGTAATGCCGAAGTTTTTGCCCCGGAGTCTACACGTGCTTTAATAGCAGGAATGCCTAGTTGTGGGAATGCACACCATTCTTCACTACCAATTATAATCTTTTCTTGCATGGTTATTAATTTGAAATCGAAAGTAGTATTTATTTTTTTAAATCATTTAAAATGAAATAAAAAAATTCCCAAACTTCAAAAAATGAAATTTGGGAATTAGTAATTTATAAATAATTTATACGTGTAATGCTCTGTTCGCAGTAGCTGCTAACGCTGCTTCTTTTGTAGCTTCTGCAAAGGTAGGGTGAGCATGAGACATTCTTGCAATATCTTCAGCACTTGCTCTAAATTCCATTGCGGTTACCGCTTCTGCAATTAAATCGGCACAACGCGCGCCAATCATGTGAACACCTAAAACTTCATCTGTTTTAGCATCAGCTAAGATTTTTACAAAACCATCAATATCTCCGCCTGCTCTAGCTCGACCTAACGCTCTAAAAGGGAAGCTTCCCGCTTTATACGCTATGCCTGCTTCTTTTAATTGCTCTTCTGTTTTTCCAACAGCGGCTACTTCTGGCCAAGTGTATACAACGCCAGGAATTAAATTGTAATCGATATGTGGTTTTTGACCTGCTAAAATTTCGGCAACTAGTACACCTTCTTCCTCCGCCTTATGCGCTAACATAGCACCACGTACCACATCTCCAATAGCATAGATATTTGAAACGCTTGTTTGTAAATGCTCATTTACTTCAATTTGCCCTCTTTCAGTTAGTTTTATGCCTGCTTTTTCAGCTTGTAACCCGTCTGTGTAAGGGCGACGTCCTACAGAAACTAATGAATAATCACCTTCAAGAGTAATGATTTCACCTTTTGCATTTTCAGCCTTAACTACTACAACGTTTCCATTTCTCTCAACAGATTGTACTTTATGAGAGGTGTAGAACTTCATGCCTTGTTTCTTCAATACTTTAGTTAATTCTTTAGATAAAGCGCCATCCATACCAGGAATAATTCTATCCATAAATTCTACTACAGAAACTTGTGCCCCTAATCGTAGGTATACTTGACCTAATTCAATACCAATTACACCTCCGCCAATAATCACCAAATGCTTAGGAACTTCTTTTAGTTTTAAAGCTTCAGTTGAAGTAATGATTCGTTCTTTATCTAGTTTGATAAAAGGTAAAGAAGAAGGTTTTGATCCTGTAGCAATTATAGTATTTTTAGATTCTATTAATTCTGAAGAGCCGTCTTTTTTAGTTATTTTAATAGTTGTTGCACTTTCAAAAGAACCCACGCCTTCAAAAACGGTAATATTATTTTTATCCATTAAGAACTTAACACCGCCACTAGTTTGATCCACTACAGCTTGTTTGCGTTCTATCATTTTGGTTAAATTTACTTTTACATCACCTGGTACTTCAATCCCGTGGTCAGCAAAGTGTTGCAACTCTTCAAAATGATGCGAAGAGGCAAGTAATGCTTTCGAAGGTATACATCCTACATTTAAGCATGTACCTCCTAAAGTGGAATATTTTTCAATAATGGCTGTTTTAAATCCTAATTGAGCACATCTAATAGCAGAAACATATCCGCCAGGCCCAGAACCTATAATGGTCACATCAAATTGACTCATAACTATTAATATTCTAAAAATTGTTGTTATTAAATTGATACAAAAGTAAGTCTTTTTCGCTAAATATTTTTAAGATTATTGATAAAATGATATAGCTAAAAAATTAAAGTTTATAGGCTGTTGTATTTTTTACTTCACCTATCATGAAGGTACTGTGTGTGCTCACAATATGCTCAATAGAGGTTAGTTTAGTCACCATAAATTCACGATAGGCTTCCATGTCTTTTACGCAAATTTTTAGTATATAATCGTAGTCACCACTTACATGAAAACATTCTAAAACTTCGGTTAATTTTACAATTTCATTTTCAAACTGAGCTATTAATTCTTTATTGTGTTTAATTAGTTTGACATGACAAAGAACCACAAAGTTTTTATCAATTTTTGCTCTATTTAGCAAGGCAACATAACTAGAAATAACACCTTCTCGCTCTAGTTTTTTTATACGCTCATATACAGCGGTAACAGACAAGTTTAATTTTTGCGATAATTCTTTGGTTGTTTTTTTGGCATCTGCTTGAAGCAGTCCCATTAATTTTTTATCAATAGCATCAAAATTCATAAGCGAAAAATTGGGTTTAAAAATGTAAATTTAACTAAAAAAAGCATACTATTTTAGTATAAATTGTTAAAAATAATGTTTTATTGAATTAGTATAGAATAAAAATCTAAATTTAGTTTAAAATATTGAAAATAAGTTTATAAATATAGATATTTGAATAAAAATATAATTAATTATGAGTGCATTTAATCCAGCAGATAAAATACAAGATTTGCAATATTTTGGTGAATTTGGAGGTGTAAATCCTTCTATTTCTGATAGTTCGACTTATACATTTCTGTCTGCCAAAACTATGTTTGATACATTTGAAGGCAACGCAGAGGGATGCTATTTGTATTCGCGACATTCTTCTCCAATGAATTTATATTTAGGACAAGCTTTAGCGGCTATGGAAGGAACAGAAGCTGCAAATGTTGCCGCATCTGGAATGGGTGCTATTACACCTGTTTTATTACAATTGTGTGGGGCAGGAGATCATATTGTTTCTAGTAGAACGATTTATGGAGGTACGTATGCTTTTTTGAAAAATTTCACCCCAAAATTTAATATACACACTTCATTTGTAGATATTACCAAATTAGACGTAGTGGAAGCCGCCATTACACCTGCTACCAAAGTTATATATTGTGAAACTGTTAGTAATCCTTTATTAGAAGTAGCAGATATAGAAAGTTTGGCTCAAATTGCTAAAAAACACAACTTAAAATTGGTTGTGGATAATACGTTTTCGCCTTTATCTGTTGCGCCTGTTCAATTAGGTGCAGATGTGGTAATTCATAGTTTAACTAAATTTATCAACGGAAGTAGCGATACAGTTGGAGGTGTTATTTGTGGTACGCAACAATTTATCGATGATTTGAGAAATGTGAATAATGGCGCGAGTATGTTGTTAGGTCCTACAATGGATAGTTTACGCTCGGCAAGTATTTTAAAAAATTTACGAACCCTACATATTCGTATGAAACAGCATAGTCATAATGCTATGTGTTTGGCACAAAAATTTGAACAAGATGGGTTAAAAGTGGTCTATCCAGGATTAGCTAGTCACCCAAGTCATAATTTATATAAGGGTATGATTAACCCAGAATATGGTTTTGGAGGCATGATGACGATTGATGTTGGTACTCTTGATAAAGCAAATGAATTGATGGAGTTGATGCAAAATAAAAATTTAGGCTATTTGGCAGTGAGTTTAGGTTTTTATAAAACATTGTTTAGCGCTCCAGGTACTTCAACTTCATCTGAAATTCCGTTAGACGAACAAAAAGATATGGGATTAACAGATGGATTGATAAGAATGTCAATTGGCTTAGATAATGATATAGAACGAACCTATCAGAGCATGAAAGCTTGCATGAAAGAATTAGGTGTTTTATAAGATAGAAGAATTTAGATTGTTTTTATTTTTATAAATTTGTAATAAATAAAATTAAATTTAGAAGTATGTAATTGCCATAAATAAGCATGTTTGATAAAAATACCCATTAAGACAAGATGCACTCTATTACTATTTGAAAAAAACTATCTGCATATGAATAAGACTATCTTATGTTTTTTAATTTATTTGCATTTTGGATATGCACAAACGGATTCAAAATTATATCAAATTATTCAAGAAATTTCAACAAAAAGGCTTGAATCTGATATTGTGACATTAGCAAATTTTGGAACAAGAAATACATTTAGTGATACATTATCTTCAACAAGAGGTATTGGAGCTGCTAGAAGATGGATTAAACAACAGTTCGATCAAATCAACAAAGACTGCAAAAATTGTATGGAGGTGTTTTATCAAAAAGATTTTGTGACTACAAATGACGGTGAACGAGTACCTAAAGATACATGGATCGTTAATGTTGTTGCTATTCAAAAAGGAACAAAATATCCAAATCGATACATTATAATGACAGGAGATATTGATAGTAGAAATTCAGATACTATGGATTTTACTGGTGATGCTCCTGGTGCTAATGATAATGCTTCTGGTATGGCAGGGACAATTGAGGCTGCAAGAGTATTAAGTAACTATTCGTTTGAAAATAGTATTGTTTATCTTGGTTTGTCTGGAGAAGAGCAGGGTTTATTTGGTGGTAAAGGTTTTGCAAATTATGCAAAAAGTAAAAATTGGGATATTATAGGAGTATTGAACAACGACATGATAGGAAATATTGAAGGAATAGATGGTACAATAGATAATAAAACATTTAGAATATTTTCTGAACCTACTCCAGCAAACGAAACTGAAAAAGAAAGAAATAATAGACGGTTTTATGGTGGTGAAATAGATGGAAATTCAAGACAATTAGCAAGATATGTTCATAAAATCACTTCGATATATATGCCAGAAATGAATCCCATGATGGTATATAGGTTAGATAGATTTGGTAGAGGAGGTCATCATCGCCCTTTTAATGATATAGGGATAGCTGGAGTTAGGATTATGGAAGCGCATGAAAATTACAACCGTCAACATCAAAACATTAGAATAGAGAAAGGCATTTCTTATGGAGATGTAATTGAAGGTGTTAATTTTGATTATGTAAAAAATCTTACGGCTGTTAATGCAATTAATCTTGCTAGTTTAGCTAGTGCTTCTCCTGAGCCGAAAAATGTTTATATTGGAGGTGCTGTTCAATCAAGTACAAAATTAAAATGGGATAAGGTAGAGGATGATTCGATACTTGGTTATAAAATATATTGGAGATTTACCACATCTCCACAATGGGAATTTAGTAGATTTGTGGGAAATGTGAATGAGTTTGAACTTAAAAATATTGTTATTGATAATTATTACTTTGGAGTAGCAACAGTTTCAAAGAACGGACACGAAAGTATAGTTGTTTTTCCAAAAGATATAATTAAAAGTGGATTTAGAAAACTATAACTAAAATTATTTTTTATGTTAGAGTCAAATTTTTTATTCTTGGTTAATTGGCTACATTTGTTCCATGTATAAACCACTCTTTTTCCAACCTTTTAAAACGGATATTTCAGGAATTTCATTACCCGAAAAATTTACCTTTCCCTTTTATTATCAACCTCATGAACTAAGTTTGATTGCCTCAAAAGCACTGCAAGATTTTTTAGAATCACAAACTGATTTCGAACATAATTTTGGCTTAGTTGAAGAACAAAAAGGCTTGGTAATAGGTAAAATGTTTGGCGTTTTGGTGTGCCAAAATAAAGAAGGAGAAATAGGCTATTTATGGGCTTTTTCTGGAAAATTAGCGGCATCTAATCATTTGCCTCATTTTGTACCTCCTGTTTTTGATTTGCTTGAAACTGATGGTTTTTTTAAAAAAGAAGAAGAAGTGTTAAACGCATTAAATCGTGAAATTGAGTGCCTTGAAAATGACACAATCTATCTTGAATACAAACAAAAACAAGCCGATTTAGAAAAACAAGCTAACCTAGAAATTGTAGCCTATAAAAGAGCAATCAAAAGCAATAAGCAACTACGTGAACAAAAGCGAGCCGCAATCAGTAGTGCATCGCTAGAGGCAAAAGAAACTGTATTAGCAGTTTTGAGTCAAGAAAGTAAAGATGAAAGTATTTTGCTCAAAAAAATGACAAAATATTTCAAATTGGCACTCGCAGCAAATGAAACAGCATTGCAGGAATTTGAAACCAAAATAACGTTGTTAAAAGAACAGCGCAAATTAAAATCGAGCACGTTACAACAAAAAATATTTACAAAATATACCTTTTTAAATGCCTCAAAAGAGACCAAGAGCATAGGTGAAATTTTTGATAATAATCCACCCGCAGGGGCAGGGGAGTGTGCAGCCCCAAAACTATTGCATTATGCTTTTCAAAATGATTTGAAACCAATTGCAATGGCGGAGTTTTGGTGGGGCCAATCACCTAAATCTGAAATTAGAAGGCATAAGCAGTTTTATCCTTCGTGTAAAAGTAAATGTGAACCTATATTAATGGGGCACATGCTAAAAGGCTTAGCATTAGAAGCTAATCCATTTATGGAAAATCATGCAGCGGGTAAGCAACTTGAAATTGTGTATGAAGATGACGCATTACTTGTCATAAATAAGCCAGCCGATTTTTTATCAGTACCAGGAAAAACAATAGCTGATTCTGTATATCAAAGGATAAAAGACAGCTATCCAGATGCTACAGGACCCTTAATTGTACATCGATTAGATATGTCTACTTCGGGTATTATGTTGGTAGCTAAAGATGAAGAAACGTATGTAAAATTACAACGTCAATTTATTGACCGAACGATTAAAAAAAGATATGTAGCCTTGCTTGATGGTATTGTAAAACAACCAAAAGGAACTATTGATTTACCGCTTAGAGTAGATTTAGACGATAGACCCCGACAATTGGTTTGTTACGAACACGGTAAACACGCACAAACGCATTTTGAAGTGCTTTCTATAAAAAATAAACAAACGCGCATTCATTTTTACCCCATTACTGGACGCACCCATCAATTACGTGTTCATGCTTCACATGCTTCAGGATTAAACATTCCTATTGTGGGTGATGATTTATATGGCACAAAAGCAAATCGGTTGCATCTTCATGCCGAGTGGATTCAGTTTGAACACCCTGTAACTAGAAAACCGATAGAAATTAACGTAGAGGCAGAGTTTTAATTTTATTTTTACCGCAAAGAGGCAAAGATTACCCAAGGTTCGCTATGTTTTTGTATACTTTACGAACTTAGCGGTTAAATTGTTCCCCATTCACCCATACACTATCAATTAAATTTGTAGCAAAGCAATACGGAATTTCATAAAAACAATGTAGGGGCTTAGTGATGATAAAATTTGCTTTTTTACCCACTGTAATACTGCCGTGCGTAGCATTTAACCCCATGGCATAAGCGCCATTTAATGTAGCAGCATTTAGTGCTTCTTCTGGTGTCATTTTCATTTTAATACAAGCTGTGGCCACTACAAAATGCATGTTTCCAGAGGGTGTAGTTCCAGGGTTAAAGTCAGAAGCCAAAGCCAGCGGTAAACCCGCATTGAGTAGTTCTCGGGCGGGTGTATAAGGAATACTAATAAAATAAGAACAGCTAGGAAGTGCAACAGGCATGCAAGCAGTGTTTTTCAATGCTATAATATCGTCCTCAGTTACAATTTCTAAATGATCGACACTTAGCGCACCATGCTCCACACACGCTTTAATTCCGCCAATAGCTGTAAATTGATTTACGTGGATTTTGGGTGTTAGGCCATATTTTTTACCCGCTTCTATGATTTGAATGGTTTCTTCTACACTGAAATAACCTGTTTCTAAAAACGCATCAATGTAATCAGCTAAATTTTCAGCTGCAATTTTAGGGAGCATTTCATGAATTATTAAATCAATGTAGGCCTGATGATTTTCTTTGTAGGCAACAGGAAAAGCATGCGCACCCAGAAAAGTAGCTTTAATGGCTATCGGGTAATTTTCTTTTAATTTTTTAATAACGCGCAACATTTTCAATTCACCTTCAAGGGTTAAACCGTACCCCGATTTTATTTCTACCGCGCCTGTGCCTTGCGACATAACTTCTTTTAAGCGCTTTTTTGATTGTTCATAGATTTCCTCTTCAGAAGTTTCATTTAGTTTTTTGGCTGAGTTTAAAATGCCACCACCACGAGCTGCAATTTCTTCATAGGATAATCCGTTAATTCGGTCTACAAATTCACCACTTCTATTCCCTGCATACACAATATGGGTGTGACTGTCGCAAAAGGTAGGTAATACAATTTTACCCACAGCATCAATAATAGTACATCCAGCTAGTGTGGGACAATCTTCCATTTTACCATAGGCTTTAATACGATCTTTTTCGATGAGTAAAAAAGCATTTTCGATGTGTGGAAGCACTGCCATTTCAGCCCCAGAAACTTTTGAAATACCCGATTCTCGTACTTGTAGTAGTTGTTTTATATTGATGATAAGTGTTTGCATGGTCAAAATTTTAAAGCCGCATACGTATTTATAGTAAATGCTATATCGTCTTTTTCGTTATATTTGTAAAGTATAAAAGTAACTATTTTAGTCGAAGTGCGAAAATTAATCTATAAAAAAGGAAGAAAAGTCCTTCCGTCATTAGTGGAATATACAGGAAAGCATAAAGATGAAAAATCGGCTATGCAATTATTTGTTTATGATGCGCAAACCCTTGCCGAATACCACGATATTAAGTTAAGTCAAGTTGATAAATATTTAGATCGATCTAAAACCAATTGGTTCAATGTTCATGGCTTGGCAGATATAGCTTTGATTAAAGAAATTGGCCAAAAATTTAGTATTGATGATTTTATTTTAAGTGATATTTTAAATATTTTAAAACGTTCTAAAATAGACGAATATCCGCATTCGTTATTTTTTACTATCAAATCTTTATTGCCAATAAATAATACTAATTCAATTGATGTAGAGCAAGTTAGTTTTATATTGAGAGACGGCATGTTGTTTTCATTTCAAGAAAAACCAAGCAGCTTTTTTGTACACATTCGAGAACGATTAAGACAAAGTTCGGGAATCGTTCGTACAAGAAAAGCAGATTATTTATTGTATTTATTACTTGATGCTGTTATGGAAAACTTTTTCATCACGATAGAAAATGAAGAACATAAAATTGATAAGATTATTGATTTAGCCAAAACAACATCTACAAAAAATATTTTAGAAGATATTGAAACACATAGAGACAATTTAAATTTTTTAAAGCGTTCTATTGTACCCCTGCGCGATTCGTTATATTCGATTAAAAGTATGAAAGACGATGATGTATTTAATGCTATAGCTTCAGAAAATTATACATTTTTTGCGCGTTTACATCAAAAATGTTTAGAATTATTAGATCAAATTGAGGGCGATTTACATGCATTAGATGCCGCATCTAATTTTTACTTTTCCATGCAAAGCCACAAAATGAATGAAGTCATGAAAACGCTAACGGTGGTTTCGGTGTTTTTTATGCCTTTGACTTTTATTGTTGGCGTGTATGGGATGAATTTTGATAATATGCCCGAACTCCATTGGAAGTATGGGTATTTTATCATAATGGGTGCCATGACTTTGCTTTTTACAGCTATGGCCATTTATTTTAAAAAGCGTAAGTGGTATTAATCGTTCAAATCCATATTTTATTCACCTAAACTATGTTTCATAAGTTGTCAAATTCCATTAAGGCAGTTGCTCAAATTACTATTTCAAGTGAACGAATAGCGGTTTTACAACCTTTAGTGGAATACATACAAAACAAAGTTGATAACCACCAAGAAGTTCGATTAAATTTCATTTGTACGCACAATTCACGAAGAAGTCATTTGGTACAAATTTGGGCACAAACGATGGCATTTCAATTTGGAATTAAGAATGTTTTTTGTTATTCTGGTGGTACAGAAGCTACAGCGATGTTTCCTAAAGTAGCTGAAACACTTTCAAATCAAGGATTTCAAATTCAGAAGGTAAGCGAAGAGCAAAATCCAGTTTACGCGATAAAATTTGCTGCGAACCAACTTCCCATCATTTGTTTTTCAAAAGCGTATTTCGATGATTTTAATCCTAAAAACAATTTTGCAGCTATCCTAACGTGTAACAATGCAGACGAAGGTTGTCCAATGGTTTTTGGTGCAGAAGCAAGAATTCCAATCAAATACGATGATCCAAAAGCGTTTGATGGAACACCTGAAATGAACGAAAAATACTTGGAAAGAAGTATGCAAATTGCTTCTGAAATGTATTTTATTTTTTCGAAAATTATATCTCCTGCAAGGTTTTAGAACCTTGTAGGTATTTTACTTAACCCTAAATGAGATGGCTTCGTGCCTGGCAATAAACAATGAAAAAAAGATTAAATTTTTTAGATAGATACCTTACCGTTTGGATATTTTTAGCCATGTTAATAGGTGTAGCCTTAGGTTATTTTGTGCCTCCTGTACCAACATGGGTTCAGTCGTTTTCTTCAGGAACCACAAATATTCCTCTAGCCATAGGTTTGATATTGATGATGTATCCGCCGTTGACCAAAATTGATTTCTCGCAAGTGCCTAAAATGTTTCAACAGCCCAAACTACTTACAGCCTCTTTTTTTATTACCTGGATTGTAGGTCCTTTTTTAATGTTTTTATTGGCTACCTTTTTCTTAAAAGACAATCCCGAGTACATGACGGGTTTAATTATTATTGGCCTAGCACCTTGTATTGCCATGGTCATTGTATGGAACGAACTTGCAGAGGGGAATAGAGAATTGACAGCGGGTTTAGTAGGCATTAATAGCTTGTTGCAGGTGTTTTTCTTTAGTTCGTATGCCTATTTTTATTTGGAAATCATGTTGCCTTTATTCGGAATCAAAGGATTAGCATTACATATTAGCATGGCTCAAATTGCTCAAACCGTTGGTATCTATCTCGGCATTCCATTTGTGTTGGCTCTTGTAAGTCGTTTTGCAATTAAAAAGTATTTGGGCGACAAATTTTTCAATCAAACGTTTATTCCGTTTGTTTCCCCAATTACTTTAATAGCCTTGCTTTTTACCATTGTGGTCATGTTTAGCTTAAAGGGAGAAATGATTATAGAATTACCTTTAGACGTTTTAAAAATTGCCTTACCCTTGGTTATTTTCTTTGTAGTTATGTTCTTTTTGATGTTTTTTAGTGCAAAAAAAATTGGAGCCAACTATAAAGATGCTGTTGCCTTATCCTTTACGGCTTCTGGAAATAATTTTGAACTCGCTATTGCTGTCGCTATTGGTGTGTTTGGTATTAGTAGCGGACAAGCTTTTACAGGGGTTATAGGCCCTTTAGTGGAAGTGCCTGCATTGATTGCGTTAGTGAATGTGGCATTTTGGATGCGAAAAAAAGGGTATTAAGTTAGGTTTACTAACTAACCTTGACCATGCAAATTTCCCGAGTTGGAGTAGATGTCTTAAAAACGAATAAAAGGGATTGTTGTTGTGAGGTTGATTGCATTTAGTGGCTGCCTTGTTCCTTTTGTGCGGTATCTTTGTCTAAATTATTTAAGTCTGGTGTTGCGCTAACTTGAGAAATAAACCACGTTGTTCCTTTAGTTTTCCATATTCTGTTTGCCCAAACTATTCCAATAACTAATCCAAAAACTGAAATGATTATTGCAATTACAAGTTTTGTTTCTGTTGGATTGGGAAAATAAATGACTGAACCAATAATCAAACCGATAAGAAGTGGCGAGGCAACAATTTGCAGCCAACTTATTACTTCCATTATATATCCAAATACTTTTTGCATTCTATTCTTTTTTTTAGCAGTTGTTTGTAAAGGTTTATGCTAACGTTTCGCGACTTCATGCAATTGTGAACTTCGAAACCGATTATTTTCTATCAAAGATAAAAATTATTGCGAAAGAAAAACGTGAATTTACCAAATTTTTGGCCATTTCTTGAAATCGCTGTTAGGCAAAGTACTTCTTTTTGTATGCTTCAAGTAGTTTTTTTAGTTTATCCGTTTCTCTGTACTTTTCAAAGCCTTTATCATTGAGATAATTCCACGCTGCGCAACCTTTTTCTAATGCAATTTGTAAATACTTATAGAAATTTTCATCATCATTTTTATCCGCATATATTAGAGCCAATGTTCCATCAATATTTGGTAAAACAGGGCTAAAACTTCTAGCTTTTTCAAGAAACTGTATTGCAGTATCAAATTCTTTTTTTCTTCGATAAAGTACTGCCATATTGTTATAAAGCATTGATTTATTCTCTAGACCTAAACTTTCAGCCATTTTATAATCTGTTTCGGATTTATCAAACTCGTTTCTTTCTTCATAAAAGTATGCTCTGTTAAAATGTGCTTCTGCAGAATCAGGATTTATTTGAATAGCATTATTTAATTCAATTTCAGCTTCCTCAAATTTACCTCGCTTCGTAAGGATATTTCCTTTTACGACATAAATGAATTCAAAATTTGGATCGATTTTAAATGCTGAATCCAAATCTTTCATGGCTTCATCTAACATGTTGAGTAAATTATATGCTCTTGCTCTATTAACATATGCGATTGCATATTCTGGATTTATTTTTATAGATTTAGTTAATGCTTCGATTGCTAACTCCAGTTCATTGAGGTTGATATGACTAACGGCTAAATTGTTAAGTGCTGTAAAATTATCAGGAGTAATTTCCAATACGTTTTTATATAATTCAATTTTTATCCTCTGATTTTCGGTATTTTCGTAAGCAATTTTGAAGAATTCGTTGGCTCTCAAAATATCGTTTTGCGCTGAAATTTCTATGTCTGTTAAATACTTGGCTTTTTTTACTTTTGGCGGCTTTGGTGGTGCAGATAATATTTTTTTAATCGCTTCATTTCCTCTTTGTTCCAAACTTTTTATGGTATTAAACCCTTCGTTTTTAATTGAATCTAAGATTTTATCGATTTCGTCCTGGCTTTTGTTTTTTATAGCAGATTCAATAAGTTCACTAGTGATTTTACTATTTAAAGTTTGAACAATTTTGTCTTCTGCATGTTTTTGGATAGTTTCTGTTATCAGTTCCTCAACTCGTGCTTTTATGGCTGATTTTCCTAGCCAAGTGATTAAGAATCCAATAACGAAAATACCAGCGGAAATGAGATAAACATAGATGTTTACTAAGTCTCTAGTCCTTTCTTTGTATTCTGATATTTCTTCTTTCAAGTCCTTTTTTAACTCATTTTCAGAATTCTGCTGTTCTTTTCTGTTAGCATCAATGTTTCTCTGTAAGCGATCTATTTCAATCGAAAGTTTCGTTTCTGTCTGTGGATTTGTTTTTACTGTATTGTTGGGCTGAGAATTCAGTGATAAGCTAAATGTCAAAAAAAAGAGTGTAAATAATAATTTCATAGTATAACGCGTCTAAGTATTTTGCCTAACTTGTTTATATGTCTGATAAAATCATACTTAGTTACCCAGTTTTGGGTGTATATGTCTGTCAAATACCAGTTTTATTTTTACCAAAAATAATAAAAAAAATCTTATAAATTTAAAATATGTTTCTAATTAGTTGAATGCTTATTGTATTTACAAAAGGTTAACTTCAGTGTTATTCCTTACAAATCGCTTACAGGTAAAAGGCTAGGAGGGAGATAGTGTATAGATGGTGTATGGATAATGTATGTAAAAGGTATTCAAAAATGGGGCTAAAAACAAAAATGCCTGCTTCAAAATGAAACAGGCATGTGAAAATAGGAGTTTATCTTTTTTAAAAGTTAGGCGATAAATTGTATTTTTTATAAAAATTATCTAAGGTTTCTACTACTTCGTCTTCGGTATCTACAATACGTATTAAGTTCATGTCTTCTGGGCTTGCATTGCTGAATTTTTCAATAATTACTTTTTGCACCCATTCCATAAGACCTGACCAAAATTCACGACCCACTAATATGATAGGGAATTTGGCAATTTTTTTAGTCTGAATTAAGGTAATGGCTTCAAATAGTTCGTCTAAGGTGCCAAAACCTCCCGGCATTACGACAAATCCTTGAGAATATTTTACAAACATTACTTTTCTCACAAAAAAGTAATCAAAGTTTAGGTTTTTATCTCTGTCTATGTAAGGGTTAAAGTGTTGCTCAAAAGGCAATTCAATGTTAAGTCCCACTGATGTTCCACCACCAAAATGTGCACCTTTGTTTCCTGCTTCCATAATACCAGGGCCACCTCCTGTAATAACGCCATAACCTGCTTTACTGATTTTGTATGCAATTTTTTCGGCTAACAAATAATACTTTTCTTCGGGTTTAGTTCTTGCAGAACCAAAAATAGAAACACAAGGGCCTATTTTTCCCATCGCTTCATACCCATTTACAAATTCGGACATAATTTTGAAAATTGCCCATGAATCATTTGATCTGATTTCGTTCCAAGTTTTTTGTTTAAATTTTTCTTGAATTCTGTGCTCTTCGTTTTCGTATTGTTCTAATGCCATATTTTGTTGTATTAAATTTTAAACAGCCTACTAAGATAATTCTTTTTTCAAAAATTGTGCCGTGTGACTTTCTTTATTTTTTGCTACTACTTCAGGTGTACCACAACATACCACTTTTCCGCCGCCTTTTCCACCTTCAGGACCTATATCTATAATGTAATCTGCAAGTTTAATTACGTCTAAATTGTGTTCAATAATGACTACCGTATTCCCTTTATCAACTAATTTTTGAATAACGTCCATTAAAATTCGAATGTCTTCAAAATGTAAACCTGTTGTAGGTTCGTCTAAAATATAAAAGGTATTGCCTGTGTCTTTTTTGGCTAATTCGGTAGCTAATTTAATACGCTGCGCTTCGCCACCCGAAAGGGTAGTACTTTGTTGGCCTAATGTAATATAGCCTAAGCCCACATCTTGAATGGTTTTTATTTTTTTGTAGATTTTAGGGATATTTTCAAAAAAATCAACAGCTTCATCAACGGTCATGTTTAAAATATCTGAAATAGATTTTCCTTTATATCTAATTTCTAATGTTTCTCTGTTAAAACGCTTTCCTTGACAGGTTTCACATTCTACATACACATCGGGTAAAAAACTCATTTCAATTGTTCGCACACCGCTTCCTTCACATGTTTCGCATCTTCCTACGGTTACATTAAAACTAAATCTTCCCGGTTTATATCCTCTAATCTGTGCTTCGGGTGTTTGTGTAAATAAACTTCTAATTTCAGAAAACACATCGGTGTAAGTAGCAGGATTGCTTCGAGGGGTTCTTCCTATAGGACTTTGATCAATATCGATTACTTTGTCAATATGGGCTAAACCTTCTATTTTTTTATAAGGTTGTGGTTTTTTGACTGCATTGTAAAAATGCGTATTTAAAATAGGGTAGAGGGTTTCGTTGATTAAAGTTGATTTTCCACTACCAGAAACTCCTGTAACGCAAATCATGGTACCTAATGGAAATTCTACCGAAACATTTTTTAAATTATTTCCTGTTGCTCCTTTTAGTTTAATGTATTTTCCATTGCCACTACGGCGAATTTTTGGCACTTCAATTTTTAATTTTCCATTTAGGTATTGAGCCGTGATGGTGTTTTCTTTTAGCAACTCTTTAGGTGTACCTTCACTTATTATTTGTCCACCAAATTTACCTGCTTTTGGACCAATATCAATGACATAATCGGCACGTTCAATCATGTCTTTGTCGTGTTCAACCACTAACACCGAGTTGCCAATATCTCGTAAACTTTCTAATGATTTTATCAAGCGTTCATTGTCTCTTTGGTGTAACCCAATGCTTGGCTCGTCTAAAATGTATAACACACCCACTAATTGTGAGCCAATTTGTGTAGCCAATCGAATGCGCTGTGCTTCACCTCCAGATAACGTTTTGGAACTTCTGTTTAAATTTAGGTAATCTAAGCCAACATCCAATAAAAATTGGATTCTTGCATTGATTTCTTTGAGTATTTCTGTGGCAATTACACGTTGTTTTTCTGAAAGATGAGAAGGCAATGCTGTAAACCAAGAAGCTAATTCCACAATGTCTAATTGTACTAAATCACCAATGCTTTTTTCATTGATTTTAAAATATAAAGCTTCTTTTTTTAATCGAGTTCCTTGACAAGCTCCACATTCATTTTCGTCCATGAATTCTTTTGCCCATCTTTTAATGCTTTGTGAATCAGACTGTTCAAATTGATTCTTGATAAAATTTGAAATTCCTTCAAAATCAATTTTATATTCTTTTGTAATTCCCATTACTTTAGATACAACCGAAAACTTATCATTTCCTCCATGCAATATCATTTCCATTGCCTCTGCAGGAATTTGACTGATACTGTCAGTTAATTTGAATCCAAATTTTTCGCCAATGATTTCTAACTGTTTAAAAATCCATGAGCTTTTATATTCACCTAACGGAGCAAAACCACCATTTTTAATCGATAAGGAAGGATTAGGAATTATTTTTTGTAAATTGATTTCGTTAACGACACCTAATCCGTTACAATCAGGACAAGCTCCTTTTGGGGAGTTAAACGAAAAGTTATTAGGCTCTGGATTTGGATAAGAAATACCACTCGTAGGACACATTAAACTTCGACTGTAATAGCGTACTTCGTCTTGATCTTGGGTAACAATCATCATACTGTCATCGCCATGATGCATCGCTATTTTGATACTTTCTGTAATGCGTTTATCCGTTTCCTCGTCGTTTTTTATGGCAATTCTGTCAATCACAATCTCGATGTCATGTGTTTTGTATCGATCCACTTTCATGCCATATTCAATGTCTTTTATGACGCCATCAATTCTAACTTTCACAAACCCTTGTTTTGCTATTTGTTCAAATAACTCTCTATAATGCCCTTTTCTAGAACGTACCACAGGAGCTAAAACATTTATTCGTTGGTCCTTAAACTCCTCAAAAATTAAGGTTTTAATTTGTTCATCTGAATAGGATATCATTTTTTCTCCCGTATTATAGCTATACGCATCGGCTGCTCGTGCATACAATAAACGAAGAAAATCATATATCTCTGTAATAGTTCCAACAGTAGAACGAGGGCTTTTATTGGTTGTTTTTTGCTCTATAGCAATCACAGGAGATAAGCCATCAATTTTATCCACGTCAGGACGTTCTAATCCGCCTAAAAACTGGCGTGCATAAGCAGAAAAAGTTTCGATGTATCTGCGTTGTCCTTCGGCATAAATGGTATCAAAAGCCAATGAAGATTTTCCAGAACCAGAAAGGCCAGTTATAACTACTAATTGTTCTCTTGGAATAGAAACATCAATGTTTTTTAGATTATGTGCTCGTGCACCTATAATTTCAATTTTGTCTTCTGATTTTTGCATGGTTTGTTTTCCCGTGGATTTTTGTAAAAATACAATTTTTAAGCTAATAAAACATGGCTTTTACTGCCCCAGTTTTGTGTTTTTCTCAATAAAAACAACTAAAAATTTGAAACCTATTTTTAGGAATAATTTTTTTGCAATGTTCCAAAAAAAAGGTAGTTGACCAAATAGGGCTCCGTAAAATAATAAGAGAATTTTGTAGAATGGATATATAATTAAGATATATAAGGGATAATACACCCATAATGAAACACTTTCTTTTGTAATGCCAATAACTCCCAAAATAGGTTTTGCAATCACGGCTGCAGTCGAACCTGTAATTGCAAAAACGCAAAAAATGATAAAAAACTGAAAATTACTTTTAATGTTCCAGCGTGATTTTAATTCCTTAAATTTTGACATAGTAGGCAAATGTCTCTTTAGTATTGAGGGTATAAAGATAAAAAAAAGCACTGATACTGTCAGTGCTTTTTAATTATTGTTTTAATAGATTGCTAATTTGATACGCTAATTCAGTTCCTATACGGTCTTGTGCTTCTAGTGTAGCAGCGCCAATATGAGGTGTTAAAGATATTTTAGGATGCATTAAAATTCGAATTTCTGGTGAAGGCTCATTTTCAAAAACATCCAATCCTGCAAAGGCAAGTTTGTTATTTTCTAAAGCATCTAGTAAAGCTACTTCATCAACAACTCCTCCACGGGCACAATTAATTAATCCTACGCCTTGTTTCATTAAATCCAGCTCTTTATTTCCTATGGTGTACTCTTTTTGAGCGGGAACATGTAAGGTAATAAAATCAGCTTCTTTAAGTAAAAGTGCTATGTCAATAGTGGGAATGTTAAAAGATAGGTTTTGTCCATCAAAAAAATCGACTTGAATTGTTGCTTCTTTAATGAATTTATCACTCGCTAGTACTTTCATACCTAATCCTAAGGCCATCTTAGCTACGGCTTGACCAATACGCCCAAAACCAATTATTCCGATAGTTTTACCTCTTAATTCGGTTCCGTTTGCATATGCTTTTTTAAGTCCGTCAAAGTTAGTATCACCCTCTAGTGGCATGTTTCTATTGGCATCTTGTAAAAAACGAACTCCAGTGAATAAATGGGCAAAAACCAATTCGGCTACACTTTCAGAAGAAGACGCAGGTGTGTTAATTACATGTAATCCTTTGTTTTTAGCATAGTCTACATCAATATTATCCATTCCTACACCACCACGGCCTATTATTTTTAATCCCGGACAAGCATCAATGATGTCTTTTCTAACTTTAGTGGCACTTCTTACTAAAAGCACTTTTACATCTTGCGCATTAATAAAATTGGCAACTTGTTCTTGTGCTACTTTGGTAGTGATTACTTCAAATCCACCTTTTTCTAAAGCAGCTATTCCGCTCTTTGAAATTCCGTCGTTTGCTAAAACTTTCATTATTTATTTTTTAAACTAATTACTAAATTTTATTCTCTAAATCTTGCATTACATCTACTAAAACCTGAACACTTTCTAACGGAAGCGCATTGTACATGGAAGCACGATACCCACCAACCGAACGATGTCCGTTTAAACCAGAAATTCCAGCAGCTTTCCATAATGTATCAAATGTTTCTTGATGGGCTGGGTTTTCTAATAAAAAAGTAGCATTCATAAAGCTTCTGTCTTCTTTTGCTGCTGCTCCTTTGAATAATGGATTGCGATCTATTTCAGTGTATAATAAATTGGCTTTTGCCTCGTTAATTTTTTCAATTGCTTCTATTCCGCCTAATTTTTTCAACCATTGAAGGGTGAGTAAAGATACATAGGTAGGAAAAACAGGAGGGGTATTATACATGCTTTCTTTCGCAATGTGTTGTTGGTAATTTAGCATATTTGGAATGGTTCTACCCGTTTTACCAAGTATTTCTTCTTTTACAACTACTAAAGTCACACCTGCTGGACCCATGTTTTTTTGTGCGCCTGCATAAATTAAGTCAAATTGAGAAAAATCTAACTTGCGTGAAAAAATATCTGAACTCATATCACAAACTAACGGAACATTTGTTTGTGGAAATGTCTTCATTTGTGTACCAAAAATCGTATTGTTGCTTGTACAATGAAAATAATCTACATCTGAAGGAATAAGATAGTCTTTTGGAATATAACTATAGTTTTCTTCTTTTGACGAACCCACAATTAGGGTTTTTCCAAAATGTTTTGCCTCTTTAATTGCACTATTTGCCCAAGTTCCAGTATCTAAATACGCTGCTTTTCCATCTTCACGCATTAAATTGTAAGGTACCATTAAAAATTCTAAACTTGCTCCCCCATGTAAAAACAGCGCTTGGTATCCTTTTTCTTCCAAACCTAAAAGTTCAAGTACTAACGCTCGTGCTTCTTCCATTACAGCAACAAAATCTTTACTTCTGTGCGAAATTTCAAGAATGGATAAACCAGAGTTGTTAAAATCTAAAACAGCTTGCGCCGATTTTTCAAATACTTCTTGAGGTAAAATGCAAGGTCCTGCACTATAATTGTGTTTTTTCATATGTTTAAATTCTATTTGTTAGCGGTAACATATGGTGTCGCTTTTTTATATTGGCGTTTGCTTATGCAAACGTGTTGTTAATGGCGATTTCATATGCTATTTCTGCTTGTATATAGTTGTGTGTTTTTGATGTGCAAATTTCGATATTAATAAGTAAAAAAAGAGTAAATTTTTAACAATAATTACCCTTGTTTTTTAACAATATCGTTTTAGTTTGGGGTCTTTTTTATGAATTTATGAATGCAAATCAAATAAAAATAGAAGCGTATCTACATTATCTGCATAATCCCAAAGATTTGGTTGCTGTGTTTGACCAAATGGAATAGAAGTAGGAATACATCCATTTGAAACCACACATTGTAATACGTTTTTATCTTGATTAATTCGGTTTATAACTTCATCTGTAGAAGAATAGTATTCATAAAAAACAGAAGAAATAGGAGAGGCATAACTAGTATCTTCTTTGATAGTTAAAAAACCATTATCTAAAATTTTATACAAACTCATTAAATATACTGCTTTGTTGTAGTCATAGTTATTTGCATATTTTTCATACATAATGATATCCTTATGGGTAAAAATACCAGTAAAAAAATGATCAAAATTATAGCCTATTGGAACAAATAATTTAGAAACATTTCTACAGCCTAACCCAAAATAACGGAAAATATCTTCTCCTAAAGCTTCTAATTCTTGTGGTGTTTCATTACCTGTTAATACAGCAACTGAATTTCTGTTTTTTCGAATAATATTCGGTTTGTTACCAAAATAATAGTCAAAATAACGAGCTGTATTATTGCTTCCGGTTGCAATTACGGCATCAAATCCTTCTAATTTACCTTCAACAAATGTTATTTTTTCATTAAATCGGTTATCTAAAGCAAGTAAATAGTTGGCCAAAAATTTAATTAAATAATCGTCTTTACTCGATGTTTTAACTAAAACATTATTTCCCGAAATTAGGACACAAATTAAATCATGAAAACCAACTAAAGGAATATTTCCTGCCAGAATTAGTCCAATATTTTTTGGTGTATGGGGTAATTGATTTGTGTAAGTAGAAAGCCATTTGTTTAGGTTTTCTTCCGTTAGCGCCTCTGCCCAAGAAGTTAAAGAAAAATAGACATTTTCTGGTGTAAACCAATTGTTATGTGATTGTGACAAATGAATCAAATCAACCATTTTATCAAAAAATAAATCGTTGTGCTGGACAAGATTATTTCTTTCGTTTTTGGTTTCAGAAAATTGGGCTAAAAATTTTCCTAATTGAATAAAACAGGATTTAATTTCATTTTGTAACATTTGTAACTTGTATATATGTTGTTTACGTTGTAATTTTGCACAAAAATAATCATTTAGTTAGACTAATAAGTAGATTTTTATAAAACTTCTAACTTCGTCTAACGTATAACTTTAAAGATATGGCAATTAAAATAACAGATGAATGTATAAATTGTGGCGCTTGTGAGCCGGAGTGTCCAAACACTGCAATTTATGAAGGAGCTGACGATTGGCGTTATAAAGATGGCACCAAATTAAGTGGTAAAATTATTTTACCTGATGGAACTGAAGTTGATGCTGATGCTGCACAAAATCCACTATCTGACGATGTATATTACATTGTACCAAGTAAATGTACAGAATGCAAAGGATTTCATGAAGAACCGCAATGTGCTGCTGTATGTCCAGTTGATTGTTGTGTACCAGACGATGAGCATGTTGAAAGTGAAGAAACCTTACTTAATCGACAAGCATTTTTACATAATGAATAAACATAAATCCCGAAGTTATCGGGATTTTTTTTTGACTTTTTTCATTTTATTATTTTTTTCAATTAATAGAAGTATATTTGCACCTTTAAAAAACAGTCATAATGAAAGCAGGAATTGTAGGGTTACCTAACGTAGGAAAATCAACTTTATTTAATTGTTTATCTAACGCAAAAGCACAAAGTGCTAATTTTCCATTTTGTACAATTGAACCAAATATAGGTGTAGTTAATGTGCCAGACCCACGTATTTCTCGTTTAGAGGAATTAGTAAATCCAGAGCGCGTACAAATGGCAACGGTTGATATTGTTGATATTGCAGGATTAGTTAAAGGGGCTAGTAAAGGTGAAGGATTAGGAAATCAGTTCTTAGGTAATATTAGAGAATGTAACGCTATTATTCACGTATTGCGTTGTTTTGACAATGATAATATTGTACACGTAGACGGAAATGTTAACCCAATTAGAGATAAAGAAACCATAGATATTGAGCTGCAATTAAAAGATTTAGAAACAGTTGATAAAAAGTTGGAAAAAGCAAATCGTGCAGCAAAAACAGGTAATAAAGAAGCTCAAATTGAAAAAGCACTTTTAGATAGAATTAGAGAAGCATTAATGCAAGCAAAATCAGCGCGTACTGTTGTTCCGCAATCTAACGAAGAAGAAGAATTGTTTGAAAGTTTTCAATTAATTACAGCAAAACCTGTTTTGTATGTATGTAATGTAGATGAAGCTTCGGCAGTAAACGGAAATAAATATGTAGATCAAGTACGTGAATTAGTAAAAGACGAGCAAGCTGAAGTAATTGTACTTTCTGTTGGAGCAGAAGCAGATATTAATGAGTTAGAGAGTTATGAAGAACGTCAACTATTTTTACAAGATTTAGGTTTAACGGAACCAGGGTCCGCAGTGTTAATTCGTGCAGCCTATAAATTATTAAACTTACAAACCTATTTTACAGCAGGTGTTAAAGAAGTTCGAGCTTGGACCATTAATGTAGGAGATACAGCACCAAAAGCAGCTGGAGTAATCCATACTGATTTTGAAAAAGGATTCATACGTGCTGAAGTAATTGCCTTTGAAGATTTTTCAAATTACGGCTCAGAAGCAAAAGTAAAAGAAGCAGGAAAACTTCGTGTTGAAGGTAAGGAGTATATTGTAAAAGATGGTGATGTAATGCATTTTAGATTTAATGTATAGTCAATGAAAATAGAAAAAAGAGTAAAGAAAATAGAAAAACCGTTACAGTTAAGTAACGGTTTTTTTATACATAACTTTGTCAATAACTTCTTTTTTTAACGCTTTTATTTTCTTTTTAAATACTTTATATTAGCAGTCTCGAGGTGTGTCATGTGAGCATTAACCAAAGAGCATGTAGTTAATTTCCATAATTGTATCTATGCAAGAAGAATTAAATCAAAGTCAGTATACTGAAGACAATATTCGATCACTCGATTGGCAAGAGCATATCCGTATTCGTCCGGGAATGTACATTGGTAAATTAGGTGATGGGTCCACCCCAGATGATGGTATTTACATCCTTTTAAAAGAGGTGTTAGACAACTGTATTGATGAGTTTGCCATGGGCGCAGGAAAAACCATTGAAGTGACCATTAAAGACAGATTGGTTACCGTTCGTGATTATGGCCGAGGCATTCCATTAGGAAAAGTAGTGGATGTGGTTTCTAAAATGAATACGGGAGGTAAATATGATTCTAAAGCATTCAAGAAATCAATTGGTTTAAATGGAGTAGGTACCAAAGCAGTAAATGCACTATCTACTTATTTTAGAGTAGAATCAGTTAGAGATAATCAACAAAAAGCAGCCGAATTTTCAGCAGGTTTGCTTACACAAGAAGAAGATATTGTAGAAAGTACCAAACGAAGAGGAACTAAGGTTTCTTTTGTTGCAGACGAAACTATTTTTAAAAATTATAAGTACCGTAATGAATACGTGGAAAAAATGTTGAAAAACTACACGTATTTAAATCGAGGTCTGACACTTTATTACAATGGTGATAAATTTTATTCTGAAGACGGTTTAAAAGATTTATTAAATGAAAATATTGCTGATGAAGATAGAGTGTATCCAATTATACATTTAGAAAGTGATGATATTGAAATTGCTATTACGCATAGTAAATCACAATATTCTGAGGAATACTATTCATTTGTAAACGGACAAAACACCACACAAGGGGGTACACATTTAGGTGCATTTAGAGAAGGAGTTGTACGTACGTTAAAAGAATTTTATAACAAAAACTTTGAAGCCTCAGACATTCGAAAATCTATAGTAGCTGCTATTGCCGTTAAAGTAGAAGAACCTGTATTTGAATCACAAACAAAAACAAAACTAGGATCTACAGAAATGGGGCCAGGCGGTGTTTCTGTGCGTACTTTTGTCAATGATTTTATTAAAACGAAGTTAGATAATTTTTTGCATAAAAATCCTGAGGTTGCAGATGCTTTATTGAAAAAAATTCTACAAGCAGAGCGTGAACGTAAAGAATTATCAGGTATTCGAAAATTAGCAAAAGAACGTGCAAAAAAATCGAGCTTGCACAACAAAAAACTGCGTGATTGTAGGGTGCATTTACCAGACATTAAAAATCCAAGATATTTAGAAAGTACTTTATTTATCACCGAGGGAGATTCGGCTTCGGGTTCTATTACGAAGTCACGAGATGTGAATACACAAGCGGTTTTTTCACTTCGTGGAAAGCCTTTGAATTCGTATGGAATGTCTAAAAAAATTGTGTATGAGAATGAAGAATTTAATTTATTGCAAGCAGCATTAGATATTGAAGAGGACTACGAAAATTTAAGGTACAATAATATAGTAATTGCAACAGATGCCGACGTGGATGGTATGCATATTCGTTTGTTGTTAATTACATTCTTTTTACAGTTTTTTCCAGAGTTAATTAAAGAAGGGCATTTGTACATTTTACAAACCCCATTATTCCGCGTGCGAAACAAAAAAGAAACCATTTATTGTTACAGTGAAGAAGAGCGTGTAAATGCCATTGAAAAGTTAAAACCTAAGCCAGAAATTACACGTTTTAAAGGATTAGGTGAAATTTCGCCTGATGAATTCAAACACTTCATCGGACAAGATATTCGATTAGACCCTGTTATGTTAGATAAAGCCATGTCTATTGAAAAATTATTAGAATTTTATATGGGAAAAAACACCCCAGACAGACAAGACTTTATTATCAATAACTTGAAAGTAGAATTAGATACAGCGGAAGAATTATTGAAAATATAACTGTCAACTTAATACTGACAACAAAAAAATGAGTGAAGAAAATCAACCTATAAATTCAGAAGAGCAACACGATTTCATTCCTGAAAATCAAGAAGCTATTGATCATTCAGATTCCATTACCAAAGTAACAGGAATGTACAAAGATTGGTTCTTAGATTATGCATCTTATGTAATCTTAGAGCGTGCCGTACCTGCTATTGAAGACGGGTTTAAACCTGTTCAAAGACGTATTATGCACTCTATGAAGGAGTTAGATGATGGGCGTTACAATAAAGTTGCTAATGTAATAGGACATACCATGCAGTATCATCCGCATGGCGATGCCAGTATTGGTGATGCCATGGTAAACATTGGTCAAAAGGATTTATTAATTGATTGTCAAGGGAACTGGGGTAATATTTTAACAGGCGACGGTGCGGCTGCACCACGTTATATCGAAGCGCGTTTAAGCAAGTTTGCTCTAGAAGTCTTGTTTTCGCCAAAAGTAACAGAATGGCAATTGAGCTATGATGGACGAAAAAATGAACCTATTCATTTGCCTGTAAAATTTCCTATGCTTTTAGCACAAGGAGGTGAAGGAATTGCCGTTGGATTGTCAACAAAAATATTACCACATAATTTTAATGAATTAATTGATGCCTCTGTTAAAATATTAAAAGGTAAACCCTTTACATTATATCCAGATTTTCCAACAGCGGGTATAGCAGATGTATCAAATTATAATGAAGGTATGCGCGGCGGTAGAGTGCGTGTACGGGCAAAAATTTCTCAATTAGACAAACAAACCTTAGTAATTACTCAAATTCCATTTTCAACAGATACTTCAAAATTAATTGATAGTATTCTAAAAGCAAATGAAAAAGGTAAAATAAAGGTTAAAAAAATTGAAGATAATACGGCAGCAGAAGTTGAAATTCTAATTCATCTTTATCCAGGTGTGTCTCCTGATAAAATGATTGATGCGTTGTATGCTTTCACAGATTGTGAATTATCAGTTGCGCCTTTAGGTTGTGTAATTGAAAATTGTAATAGACCTTTATTCATAGGCGTTAATGACATGCTTAAGATATCAACAAATAGAACCGTTGGGATTTTAAAGCGTGAATTAGAAATACAATTAGAAGAATTAGAAACAAGATGGCATTTTGCTAATTTGGAAAAAATATTCATTCGTGAAGAAATGTACATTGACTTCAAACTATATGCAGATAAAGAAGCCTTGTTTGAATACATGTATAAAAGCTTTGAGCCATTTAAAAAAGTACTACTTCGAGATATTGTTGATGAAGATTTGCAAAAATTAACGCAAATTCCAATGATTCGTATTACACGTTTTGATTCCGATAAAGCAGATGAAGGTATTGCTAAATTAGAAGCAGAAATGGAGGAAGTAAAACATCATTTAGCAAATATTATTGATTTTGCGATTGATTATTTTACGCGTTTAAAAGAAAAATATGGTAAAGGTCGTGAACGTTTAACAGAGTTGAGAAATTTTGACACCATAGAAGCTACTAAAGTAGTTTTGAGAAATACAAAATTGTATGTCAACAGAGAAGAAGGATTTATTGGTACCAGTTTAAAGAAAGATGAATATGTAGCCGATTGTTCGGATATTGATGATGTAATCGTGTTTTTACGTGATGGAAAAATGTTAGTCACGAAAGTAGATGATAAAAAATTCATAGGTAAAGACATTATTCATATTGCGGTTTTTGATAAGAATGACAAACGTACCATTTACAATATGATTTATCGTGATGGAAAATCAGGCCCATCATATATAAAACGATTTAATGTTTCTGGCGTTACCCGCGATAAAGAATATGATTTAACACAAGAAAAGCCAGGGTCGCAAGTCCTTTATTTCTCTGCTAATCCAAATGGTGAAGCCGAAGTAATTACGATATTGCTACGTCAAGTGGGTAGTGTGAAAAAATTGAAGTGGGATATGGATTTTGCCGAAATCATGATTAAAGGCAGAGCATCAAAAGGAAATACGGTTACTAAATATCCAATTAAAAAAATAGAGTTAAAAGAAAAAGGTATTTCAACATTACGCCCACGTAAAATTTGGTTTGACGATACGGTTCAGCGCTTAAATGTCGATGGAAGAGGGGAGCTGTTAGGCGAATTTAAGCCAAATGATAGATTACTTATTATTAATCAATCAGGAAAATTGAAAACCATCATCCCAGAGTTAACTACACACTTTGAGGAAGACATGATTGTGTTGGAAAAATGGAATAGTAATAAACCCATTTCGGCAATCTATTATGATGGAGAAAAAGAACGCTATTTCATTAAACGATTTTTAGTGGAAAATGAAAATAAAGAAGAAATATTTATTACCGAACACGAAAAGTCTCAATTAGAAATTGTTTCAACAGATTGGAAACCTATGGCTGAGGTAATTTTTGCAAAAGTTAAAGGCGTTCAAAAAGAAAATCAATTGGTTAATTTAGAAGAATTTATTGCTGTAAAAGGAATTAAAGCATTGGGTAATCAATTAACTACAGATAAGGTTAAACAAATCAATTTATTAGAGCCCTTACCGTTTGAAGAACCTATTGAAGAGGAAGAAGCTCCAACTGAAAATTTAGAGTCAGAAACGCCTTCTTTTGAAGATATAGATATTCAACTTGATGACGACGGACAAATCACATTGAGTTTAGAGTAAAAAAAGCCCTTCATGTGAAGGGCTTTTTTTACTTTTTCTTTCTCATTTTCATATTTAATAGCTCTACAATCAATGAAAATGCTATGGCAAAATATAAATAACCTTTAGGTACTGCACCTACATGTTGCCCACCTAATTGTGCTTGAGATAAGTGCATACTTTCTGTTAACAACATAAATCCAATTAATATTAAAAAAGCAAGCCCTAAAATTTGTATTGATGGGTTTGCATTTACAAAATTGCCAACAGGTACAGCAAAAAGCATCATTACACCAACAGATATAATCACGGCAGTTATCATTATATATAATGCACCTTCTACTCCATTAGTCATTCCTACAGCAGTTAAAATACTATCTACAGAAAAAATCAAATCAATTAAAAGTATTTGCCCAATTACATTACTAAATGATGTAGTAGCCGATGTCTTCATCTCTTTCTCTTCATCTCCTTTATGATCCACTTTTTCGTTAATTTCTCTTGTGCTTTTGTAAATCAAGAACAATCCGCCTATCAATAAAATTAAAGCTTGTCCTGTAATATTAGCTGAAAACCACCCTAGATCAATGGTAAACCAAGGTTTTTTCATAGCTATTAATACAGTTATTCCAAATAACAAAGCAATACGCATAAACATTGCTAAAAATAAACCAATACGTGTTGCTTTTTTTCTTTTTTCTTTAGGTAATTTACCAGTAATAATTGAAATAAAAATAATATTGTCTACGCCCAAAACAATTTCTAAAAAAGTTAAAGTAAGAAGGGCTATCCAAGCATTTGGGTTTGATAAAAGTTCCATTTAGTATTTATATTATTTATGATAATTAATTATACGTAACTACTTTGTTTTTGTTACAGTTCCCCGTTGTTTCTTGACATCGCCTACAAAAGAATATTCAAAGTTATAGGTTAAATTTTTGCTATTCAATATTTTAACGTGAACTGCTTTTTTTTCTTCTCTATTTGTAGGTCTTACATTTTCTAAAATATATTCACAATCATTTATCCATCGAATAGTGAAAGTATCTATTTTATTGGCAAAATTTTCTATTTGAATGCTATCGTTACGCTCAAAAGTAGAGCTGTATTTTTTACCTTCAACCGTTGTTTCAGAAGTAAATTTTCCTGTTTTGAATGCGATACAATTTCGCTCTTGTTCATAACATGAAAACAAAAGCAGTAAAAAGAGTGAGTATAGTATTTTTTTCAATTTTCTTTAGGTTTAGATGAATAATTTTTTAGGTAATTAGTGTTTGTCAAACATGCTACTTACAATGGTTTTTACGCCTTTAAATCCTAAATAAACGGCATAAACACAAATTAAAATAGCCAAAACCAAAAGGTAAGGGTATAATGGATGACCTTGATTTTTAAAACAACTATTAATAAATACAGGTCCTAAAAATAAAAGGGGGAGTGAGCCAGATAAATATTTTACCCCTTTCATTAAAACGGTTTTATTTGTCATAGGTTTGAATTATAATGGTTAATAGCTGCTCTTACTTGCCCAAACTCGTTTAAAAGCGCAGCTGCTTCGTCATAATTAACAGGGATTTCACTCATTATCATGCGCACACCTCTGTCAATTAATTTTACGTTACTCAGTTGCATATCTACCATTTTATTGCCTTTAACTTTCCCCAGTTGAATCATCGTGGCCGTTGAAATCATATTTAAAACTAATTTCTGTGCAGTACCTGCTTTCATTCGGCTACTTCCTGTAACAAATTCAGGACCCACAACTACTTCAATAGGGTAGTTAGCGGTTAAGGCTAAAGGGCTACCCGCATTACACGTTATACCTCCCGTGCGAATGTGATTTGCGTTACATTTTTCTAATCCTCCTAGCACATAAGGTGTAGTGCCCGAAGCTGCAATGCCTATCACTACATCATTTTCAGTTATATTCCATTTTTGCAAATCTTTCCACGCTTGCTCTGTATCGTCTTCTGCAAACTCAACAGCTTTTCTAATGGCTTCATCTCCTCCTGCAATAATACCAATGACTACATCAAACGGTACACCAAAAGTCGGCGGACATTCAGATGCATCTACAATTCCTAATCTACCAGAAGTGCCAGCGCCTATATAAAATAATCTGCCGCCAATTTTCATTTTGGCAACAATTTCTTGTACTAAGGCTTCTACTTGAGGTAGGGCTTTTTCAACGGCGAGCGGAACGGTTTGGTCTTCTTTATTGATATTAGATAGCAATTCTTGAACAGACATGTGCTCTAAATACTCATATTTTGAAGATTGCTCAGTAGTCTTTATGAAGGTCATATTTCTGTAAAATTAACAGATTCAAAGATACAATTAATTATAAAAAATACCTATAATCACTTTAGTTACTTGATTATTTTTATATTTGTTAAAATTAGCATTGCATTGAATTCTTTGGCAACAAAAATAAAAATATGTTTAGTAACCGTAACCCTTTCCGATGGTGGGGCAGAGCGTGTAGCTGCAGAGTTGTCAAAGTATTTTGTTGCGCAAGGGTATGAAGTGCATCACCTTGTTTTTTCTGGAAAAATTGAATACGATTACAAAGGAAAAGTCCATCATTTAATTGATTCTAGTAAAAATAAAATTTTAAATAAGTTTATAAGATTAATTAAGTTAATAACATTTTTTAGAAATAATAAATTTAATCACGTTATTGACTTTCGTACTAAAGAATCTATTTTTCAAGAATTACTAATTCACAATTTAATTTTCCCAAATTTTATACAGACGATTCACAATTATAATCTATACTATTATTTTAATAAAAATAAATTTCTATCAAGATTAATGTATTTAAATTGTAAACGCTTTATATGCGTTTCGAGTAAAATAAAAGATAAAATTTTAGAAGAGTATAGATGTAAAAATTTAGATGTAATATACAATCCAATTCAATTCGTTGATTTTGAATTGGTTGATGATGTAGATTATGAATATATTATTGCTGCAGGAAGAATGCATCATAGCAACGTGAAACAGTTTGATGTAATAATTAATGTATATGCACATTCAATTTTACCACGTAATAATGTAAAATTAATACTAATTGGTGATGGTGATTTGCTACCTTATTTTAAGGATTTAGTCATTAATTTAAATTTACAACAAATGGTAGTTTTTAAAGGCTTTGTTGAAAATCCATATTTTTATTATAAAAACGCAAAATTTTTGGTCATGGCTAGTAAACATGAAGGATTCCCGATGGTAATGATTGAATCTTTAGCACAAGGTACGCCAGTAGTTTCTTGGGACTTTAATTCAGGGCCGAGTGAAATAATACATAATTTTGAAAATGGATTATTAGTAAAAAATCAAGATACCCAAGCTTTAGTTCAAGCCTTGAATACACTATTTGAAGATAAAACCTTATATTTACATTGTAAATCAAATGCAAAATTAAGTGTTCGGAAGTTTGATATTACTGAAATCGGTAAACAATGGGAACATTTATTTAGAAAGTCATAACAATGCAAATACAATTCATTGACATACCAAAAATAACGAATACTAAAGGGAATATAGGTGTTTTAGAAAACGACACCATTCCTTTTGAAATTAAGCGTGTGTATTACTTGTTTGATGTGCCAAGTGGTGCCAAAAGAGGCGGGCATGCACATAAAAAATTGAAACAAGTCTTAATCGCAATTTCAGGGAGTTTTGATGTGGTAGTAAAAGATGGTAAAAATAAACAAACCATTACATTGAATAGACCTGACAGAGGACTTTTAATTGAAAATAATATGTGGAGAGAGCTCGAAAATTTTTCGTCTGGAGCGGTTTGTTTGGTTCTAGCTTCTGAAGTATATGATGAAAAAGACTACATTCGAAATTATAAAGAATTCAAAGAATCCCAACTTAATAAGTAGTTGCTTTTATACCAAATTTTAGTAACAAAGACTTTAGTGAATCAAGTATGTCATACACAAAAACGGGCGCTTGTAAAAGTAGTCTTTGCTTCCAATTTATGTTTTTTAACTTAATTTGTTTCGCTATTCTTTTCCATCTATAGTCTTTAGATTTTTTTAATTTTTTAGCCAATACATAGCGTTCAAAATCTAAATACTTTTTAAACGTAATCGAATGTTTCTCCCAATTTGCGTATAACGAATAATCTGGAATGTTTTTGTTTAAAATAGAATTTCTAGTAATTTGATTTGAAATCGCCATGGCATAACGCATTTCACTTTTTGCGCTGTAAGCTAATTTAAAATAAAAATTAGCCCGAATGTTTAAGTCTATGTCTTCTGAAAATTCAATGTGTTCATTGTACAATCCTATTTTTTCATATACTTCTTTGTGAAAACAAACACTACCATGACAATAAATCCCTTGTCCTAAATTTAAGGAAAAAAAATCAATATAACCCTTAAAATTCTTTCCTAATTTAGCCGCGCCATTATGAGGGATACGGGTGTTCTCTTTCCAATTTTCTTCATAGTTTGTGGCAAATATTCTGGCTTCAGGAAAATCAGTAATTAATTCATGTATGGTTTGAAGAAAATTAGGTTTCCAACTATCGTCTGCGTCTAAAAAAGTAATGTATGAAGACGAAGCTTGTTTAATTCCTGTATTTCTTGTGGCGGCTAAACCCTTGTTTTTAGCGTGTTCAATAAAAAATATTTTTTCAGAGGTGTATTTTTTTGCAAGTACTAAGCTATCATCTGTACTGGCATCATCAACAATAATCAATTCAAAATCCGTAAACGATTGATTCAAAATACTATCGATAGTTTGCTGAATGTAGGCTTCCTTATTATATAAAGGAATAATTACTGAAAAAAACGCCATAGCCTTACCTTTTTAAGATATAATCAAATAATTCTTTCCAGTTTTTAAGTGTTTTTTCAGTAATATTTGGAGCACTATTTCCTTCAAATATAAGGTTTTTATTTGTAAAATCAGTAATAAGTTGGGCTAATTTTTCAGCATCGTCAACATTAAAAAAAGAAACCTTTTCATAAGTACCACATGTTTCTTTTGCATACGGTTCATTGGCTAAAAATAAAGGTTTGTCATAGTGTTTGGCTTCTGAAATAGGTAAGCCCCAAGTTTCAATTTTTGACGGAAATAGTAAACAATCCATACTATAGTATAACGATTGTAAATCTGAATGCTTCATATAAGAATGAAAAACACAAGCTTCTATTGCGCCATATTTATTTAATAGGTAATTACCATATTTAGATTTATTTTTTTCCAATGTAAAATGAAATTGGCATTGTTCTTTTGTTTTTGAATCTAATAATTGAATGGCTTCAAAAATAACTTCAAAATTTTTAAAACTTCTAGGAAAACTAGGGTACAAGAAATGAATCTTTCCCGTTTCAAAAACCGTGTTTTTAGTCGAACTCAATGCAGAAAATTGAGGTTGAGCAACTACGACATTAGAAATTCCAAATCGTTTAGTAAAAACAGCTTTAATCCAATGTTGTTGTACAAAAACGGTGTGATTTTTTTTTATATTGATTTTAAATACCCAATCATAGAGTAAGGAAAATAGTCCAATTTTATAATCAAATTTCCAATCTTTCCATGTAGGTTTGTAAAAGGTTGTAGGATGATGGCAATACACAAAACGTTTTTTTGCGACTACACGTGGCGTGGTATCATGTAGTGAAAGCCAAATGTCGGGTTGTATTTTTTTAGAAATTTTGTAGAAATAAATATACTCGTAATATAACCTAAACCACCAAGATTTCTTAGATTTTGGAATTTCAATCAATTGAATACTTGGAAAGTCTAGTCCGTCTTTTTTATGTACAAAAGCGATAATTTCAAGCGGCACTTTTTCACTGTATTTTGATAGTTCTTCCAAGGCATTATGAAGAATAGTATAAATACCTCCTTCCACCATATTGATACCTGAAATGACTATTTTTTGACGTTCCAAAGGCTTGTTTATTTATCCCAAAGCATTTTTCCCGCAATAATAAGTAAAATTACGGCAAATATCTTTTTTAATGTTTTTTGATCTAATCCTAATGCAAATTTACTTCCTATTATACTGCCCGCAACAAAAAATACGGCAATAACTAAAGCAAATTTTATATTGATGTGCCCTTCGTTGTAATAATTATATACCGCTACGGCTGTAACGGGCACTGCCAAAACAGCTAAACTTGTACCTTGCGCTTGATGTTGGCTCATACCAAATAACAAAACGAGTAGGGGTACCATAATAACACCACCACCTACGCCTACAAGGCCACTCAGTATTCCTGCTAAAATTCCTATTAGCACTAACGATAAAATTGTTTGTAAACTCATCATTGATTTCACCTGTATATAGTTTTTATTTTCTTAAATAACCTTCGGTTGGAATATGCAATTCATATTGTTTTTTAGAAGGATTATCTAGTTTTTTATCACGTAACCAAGGGTTATGTGTTTTCAATATTTTATAATTAATACCTTGTTGAATGGCAAATGACGCTAAATCGGTTACACTGCTATCTATTACTATTTTTTTAGTAGCTAGTTTTGGATACAAGGCTTTTTCGGGAATAGCATACCCATATTTTTCAGGGTTTTTCATGATTTCTTTTAGCGCTAAAATTCTAAACACATAACGCGAAGTTTCATCAGAAAGCCACAAATCATAGTAATCGTTTGATTTTTGAAAATCAATTTGTTTTTGTAACCCAGCTATTCCACCGTTATATGAAGCGGCGGCCATAGTCCACGAGCCAAATTTTTCTTTGGCTTTTTTTAAATAATTACAAGCTGCTTGCGTAGCTTTTTCAATGTGATAGCGTTCGTCGATTTGTTCAGTAACTTCAAGTCCTATTTCTTTTGCTGTTTCGGGCATAAATTGCCACACCCCTTTAGCTCCCGATGGAGACACGGCATTGACTAGCCCACTTTCAATAACAGCTAAATATTTAAAATCATCGGGAATGTTATTTTGTGCTAGGATAGGTTCAATAATTGGGAAAACTTTATTAGCACGTTTTAATAATAGGGAAGTAGAGGCGTTTAAATTAATATTTACTGCCATTTCTCTATCTAAACGTTCTTTTACATCGGCTAATGAGGTAGGAACTTTTTCACCCGAAAAATCCATATCAAGTGGATAATCTACGTGACTTCTGTAAGTATAATTACTAATAGATGTAGCGAAAATTAAAATACCACATGCCATTAAAAAAAACGCACCAACAGTAAATCTATTCCATTTCATATTACTAGTTAATTAAATGAAGGGCTAATATACAACATTATTCTAAAAGTAATTGTGGCAAATGTGAATTAAACCATTTGTATTTGTTAATAATCATAATGTGTGTGCCACCTTTTACAACAACAGTAGGATTGCAATATTTAATGGGAAAAACCCCGTCAAGATCTCCGTGAATATGTATAACCTCTGGATTAGCTTCTGAACGATTCCAATATAAAATTTGTTTAATAGACCAGTCTAGATAATAGGTATCATGCATGGATAAATATTTTTTATACAGCTGCATGCTTTTGGCTAAAACATTTCTTCCCTTAACATAACTTGCTAAAACAGGAATTTTTCCTAATAATCGGGTAGGGAGTATTTTGTAAAAAAGAGTTTTTCGAGCCATTTGCATAACAGCGGGCAATTCTTGGTTACTTTTTATACTTGAAACAATAACCACTTTTTTCGGTTGAACAAATTGTGTCATTTCTTGTACTAGTATCCCTCCAAATGATACGCCAACTAAAATGCAATTTGGCTCCGTTACAAAAGCACTCATTCGTTGTGCGTACTCTACTAACGTTTCGTTTTGTATAGGTTGCAACCATTCAATACAATGCATTTCAAATAGCGTCGTAGGTAATTTTATATGTTCAAAAATGCTACTACTAGCTCCTAACCCTGGAACAAAATACACGTGAATAATGGACATTTTAGCTTACTATTTTTTAGTGATTTAAAGGTAGTATTTTTTATTAGAATTTAGAGGTGTTTTGCGTTTAAATTAAAGTAGGCTTATTTAAATTAATATGTAAATTTTTGATAATCTATTGTTTACACTTGACACGAATGTTAAGAAATTGTAAACTTGCCAAAAATTAGAGCTCTTACAAAGCTATTTTTTTGTCCTAAATTAACCAGAACACAATGCCATGGCAACCATCAAAGACAATGAATTGCTAAGACAATTTGAAATTACTACTGAAAAGGGATTACTCACGATTGGATACGCTATTCAAGAACGAAAAATATTCTTAACTAAGCTTTGTGCACCCGAACAAGAATCAGATGAAGCAATACAACAATTCGTTTCTGAAGTACTTGAACAAGTGGAGGAACGAAAGTTTAAGGTAGTGCCTACGCATCCTAAAATGGTATCTTTTTTCAGAAAAAATAAAAAATACCATTCGCTATTACCTCCAGGAATTAAAATATAATTAGTTAATAAATCCTACACGCACACTTCCGTCTTCATCTATGTGAGTTAAGGTAACTTGGTGTAGTGTATTTACTAATTCTGGATTCCAAGGTGTTTTTATTTTTACGTAGTTTTCTGTAAACCCATAAATATAGCCTTCTTTATTTTCGCCTTCAAATAATACGGTTCTTGTCGTGCCAATTTGACTTTCATAAAAAGCCCTGCGTTTTTTTACAGATAACCCGCGTAGCATTTTACTGCGTTTACTTCTGACATTCATGGGCACAACGCCTTCCATACTAATAGCTTCCGTATTGTCTCGTTCTGAGTACGTAAAAACATGTAAATAAGAAATGTCTAATTCGTGTAAAAAATGATAGGTTTCTAAAAAATGAGCATCGGTTTCACCCGGAAAACCTACAATAACATCAACCCCTATGCACGCATGAGGCATTACTTCTCTAATTTGATTTACACGATCTACATACAATTCGCGAAGGTAACGACGCTTCATTTTCTTTAAAATGTCGTTGCTTCCTGATTGTAGCGGAATGTGAAAATGCGGAACAAATGTTTTACTTTGTGCCACAAAATTTATTGTTTCATTTTTAAGCAAATTAGGCTCAATAGACGAAATGCGCAAACGCTCTATTCCTTCTACATTATCTAGAGCTTGTACGAGTTCTAAAAAAGTATGCTCGTGTTTTTTATTACCAAATTCTCCTTTGCCATAATCGCCTATATTCACACCCGTAAGCACGATTTCTTTGATGTTTTGAGCCGAAATTTCTTTTGCGTTTTTCAATACATTTTCTAGTGCATCACTTCTTGAAATGCCTCGCGCTAGCGGAATGGTACAATAGGTGCATTTGTAGTCGCAACCGTCTTGTACTTTAAGAAAAGCTCGTGTGCGGTCGCCTATGGAATAACTGCCAACATAAAAATCGGCATCTTCAATTTCGCAAGAGTGCACTTCGCCTTGTTCATTTTTTGATAAATCGTTGATGTAGTCTGTAATTTTAAATTTTTCGGTAGCACCCAATACTAAATCCACACCGTCAACTGCAGCGAGTTCTTCAGGTTTAAGTTGGGCATAACAACCTACCGCAGCCACAAAGGCTTTTTCATTGCGTTGCAACGCTTTTTTGACTACTTGTTTAAATTGTTTGTCTGCGTTTTCGGTAACCGAACACGTATTAATGACATAGATATCTGCCGGTTCTTCAAAATCGACACGTTCAAAACCTTCGTTTTGAAAATCTCTGGCAATGGTAGAGGTTTCAGAGAAATTTAATTTGCACCCTAATGTGTAGAAGGCAACTTTTTTTGTGTTTTCCATAAGCAAACTCAATTGATGAAATCGTTGTCAAAAAATTGAGAGCACAAAGATATTCTTTTTTTTATAAAAAATAGAATAGTGCAAATAAGAGGATTTTAATTTTGACCCAGGTTTGATGGAGTAGTTTTGTGCAGGAATGATGTCTATTGTATTTTAAATGGAATATTGCTTTTTAGGTTGTTACGCGATAGGAATCGAGCGTGAGAATTATACATTTTCCCAAGGCAATTAGTTCATTGCTGTACAGCAATGAAAAATATACACCTGATAATCTAGTTTTGATAGGCGGTCAAACAGAAGTTTTCATACGACTAAAAACAAAAGTGCCTGTTCCAAAAACTGAAACAGGCATGTAAATATAAAGTGTTTTGTATGCTTATGGGTTAATTTTTAATAGTTCTACTTCAAAAATTAAATCAGCATTTGGAGGAATTACGCCTCCAGCACCTCTTTCGCCATAGGCTAAATTAGATGGAATGTAGAATTTGTATTTTGCGCCTTCTTTCATTAATTGTACACCTTCTGTCCAACCTTTAATCACTTGGTTTAAAGGAAAATCTATTGGTTCGCCTCTTTGAACACTGCTGTCAAATATTTTTCCGTCAAGTAGCATACCTGTATAGTGGACTTTTACATTGCTTGTAGCCAAAGGCATAGCACCCGTTCCTTCTTTTAGCACAATGTATTTTAAACCACTTGGTGTTGTAGATGCGTTTTCAAATTCTTTTAAGGCTTGTGCTTTTAAAGCTTCTTTGGCAGCACCTTCTTTTTTTTCTTCTTCTGCTTTTGCATTGTAATAATCTGAAAAGATTTTTGCAGCATCAAACGCTTTAGCTTCTTTACCTACTCTTACAATGACTACTTTTTCAATAATATCATTTTGTGCAATAGCATCTACAATTTTTTGTCCTTCTACGACATGGCCAAATACACTGTGTTTATTGTCTAACCAAGGGGTGTCTTTGTGTGTAATGAAAAATTGTGAGCCATTTGTTTTAGGTCCAGCATTAGCCATAGATAAAATCCCTGGTTTGTTGTGTTTTAAACTAGGGTCAAACTCATCTTTAAAGCTGTATCCTGGTCCGCCAGAGCCATCGCCTTTTGGGTCACCTCCTTGAATCATAAAGTTAGCAATAACACGGTGAAATTTTAGTCCGTTATAATACGGTTTTCCTTTTAATTCGTTTGCAACAAAAGGGTTTTTACCTTCTGCTAAACTAACAAAATTAGCAACGGTTACAGGTGTTTTTGTGTATTCTAATTGCAGTGAAATTTTACCTTTGTTGGTATGAAGTTCTGCATACAATCCCGCTACTTTTGTATAAGGAAGTGGAGCAGGGGAAGGTTTTTTGGTTTGTCCAAATGCGATACCTACAGTTACTAAGGCTAAAAATAAATTTTTTAAGTTCATATGACGTGAGATTTATTTGTTTAGTAATTCAATTTCAAAATAAAGGGTGGTGTTTGGCGGGATTTCTCCTGCACCGCTTTTACCATACCCTATGTGGCTTGGGATAATGGCAACCATCTTGTCACCAAACTTTAATGCTTCAATAGCTTCAATAAAGCCAGGAATCATAGCTGTTTGGTCTCCTATTAATACTGCCATAGGCGCATATTCTTTTTGAGCCGCTCGTCTTGGGTCTAGTTTACCAAATTGTGAGGCAATACCTTCAACATTAGTATCAAATAGTCTGCCATCTTCAAAAAATCCTGCATAATTAACGAATACTTCATTACCATATACGGGTTTTTTGGCTGTACCTTTTTGAATTATTTTATAGATTAAACCTGATTTGGTTTTAGTCCCTGTTTTTTGTACATCTTGGAACAATGCCGCTTTTTTAGTTTTAATTTCGGCTACTTGTTGTTCTATTTCTTTTTGGGCTTCTTGTTCTTTTTTAAAATACTCATTAAATGTTTTTACGGCATCAAATTTCTTTGCTTTTGTTCCTTTTCGAATGATATTTATAGCTATAATTTCATCACCTACCGTAATGGTTGGTAAAACATCTAATCCTTCCACTACTTCGCCAAAAACGCTGTGTGCACCATCTAAATAAGGAATTTCATCTAACGAAATAAAAAATTGTGAACCATTTGTGTTAGGTCCCGCATTTGCCATTGATAACATCCCAATTTTTGAATGTTTTAAACTTGGGTGAAATTCGTCTTTAAATTTATACCCTGGGCCACCACTCCCGTTACCATTAGGATCTCCTCCTTGTATTACGGGTGGATTCATTTCCACGCGGTGGAAGGTAAGTCCGTCATAATAATGAATACCTTTGAATTTAGACTCCACAAATTCATTTTTTCCTTCTGCTAAGGTAATGAAGTTGGCTACTGTGTAAGGTGTTTTTTCATACTCTAATCGGGCTGTAATGTCACCTTTAGAGGTTTCAATTACAGCATAAATTCCATCAGAAAGATTGGTTTGTTTTGTGTCTGATTTACAGCTACTGAACAACATACTTATTACTGTAAATAAACCAGCGATTTTAATTACATTGCGCATAATATTAAGGTTGTGATTCGTCTTTTTTAATATCTGTTAAACTTACAATACAAATTATCGGTTGGTTGGTGCCAATTTTATCATTGTCACCATGATAGCCATACGCTAAATGCGAAGTAAAATAGAATTTAACTTTATCGCCTTTGTGCATCAGTTTAATACCGTGTCTTAAACCAATCATGATATTTTCTTTGTCTACGTAGTAGGTTTGTGGTTTTAATTCTTCTTTTGAATAAATTACATTTCCATATAAATCTGTAATTTCATAATCAAAATAAGCAATATCTCCTCTAACAGGAGCTGTTTTGCCTTCTCCTAAGGTTTCGTAAGTGTACCAATATCCTTTTTCAGAGGCAATATAGGCATGTGCTGTATCTTTTTTAATTTCTCTTTTAATTAAATCTTCTTCATTAGCTACCAATTTTTTATTTCTCTTGATAGACTCTTTAAGGAATGTACCTGTAGATTGTGAAATAGGCTTGCGCGCTTGTTGCTCTGAACAGGCTGTAAGGATTATACCTAAAAGGAATAAGGCCAAATAGTTTTTTAAAAACATAGTTATTTTTTTTCAGTTGCTAAAATAGCAATAAATTTATTGATTGTATCTTCTAAAGTGTCAAAAGATTTGCCTCCTGCTGCATTTATGTGCCCGCCACCATTAAAGTGTTTGCGTGCAAATTGGTTTACATCAAAGTTGCCTTGTGAGCGGAACGATATTTTAATTATTTTTTCATCTTTATTTTCAGAGAAAAAAGCAGTAAAATCAATATCTTTTATTGTTAAACCATAATTTACAATACCTTCCGTATCGCCTTTTTCATAGTTGAATTCGTCTAAATCATCTTGTGAAAGCGCAATATAGCTGGTGTTGTATTGAGGTAATACATGTAGGTTTTGTAAAGCCCGACCTAATAATTGCAAGCGATTGTAGTTAGAATTGTCATATAAGTTAATGTAGATTTGGGTGTTTTCGGCACCTTTGTCAATTAAATCCGCTACAATACGATGCGTGTCGCCTGTTGTTCTTGGAAATCTAAATCCGCCAGAATCTGTTGCAATTCCTGTATATAAACAATTTGCCACGTCTTTGTTTATGTAGTGGCTTAGGTTTAAATCTTGGATAAAGTCATATACCATTTGACACGTTGAACCATACGTGGTGCTTGAAAATGTAAATGCGGCATAGGTGTCTGGTTTTTCATGATGATCAATCATTACAAAAGTAGCGGGTAGCGTTTTTAAAACACGTTCCATTTGCTCTCCTGTTCTATGCAATGCATTAAAATCTAACGTAAAAATGAGTTCGCTTTCTTCTAAAATTCTAGTCGCGTTGTTTGTTTCGTTCCCTTCAAATACAATTGTATTGTCTGTTCCTGGAAGCCACTTTAAGTATTCAGGAATGTCGTTTGGTACCACTACAATAACTTGATGGTTGAGCTGTTTGAGAATGTTGTAAAGTCCAAGAGTTGAACCCATAGCATCACCATCCACATTTCTGTGCGGAATAATACTAATACGTTTAGGTATTTCTAAAAGTGACTTGAGTGTGTTTATTTGATGTGATTCTAACATTAATTTGATAGTTTATAACCTGTGTAAACGGCTAGTAAGCCAATAACTAATGAGGTTGTTGTATAGATTATTGCTAAATTATAGTGTTGATTTTGAATGAATTGGAAATTTTCTAGACTTAAGGCCGAAAACGTAGTAAATCCACCGCAAAAACCAACGGTTAAAAATAATTTTAAGCTGTCGTTTTGTACATTATTTTTTTGGAAGTATCCAAAAAGGAGACCAATTACTAAACAGCCTAATCCATTTGCTACAAAGGTAGCCCAAGGAAATTGATTTCCTTGATTTTTAGCAAAAAAATAACTAATAGCATACCGAAGTGTACTTCCAAGGCCTCCTCCAATAAAAATAAAAAATACGTTTCTCATTTGGTTTTTATTTTAACGTTTTAAGGCAAAATGACTTCGTATTGTTTTGCCATTTGGTAAGTCTAACACAAACCAATAGTCAGTTGCGGGAAGGATATGGTTGTTGAATGTGCCATCCCAACCGTCTTCTGCTGGTTTTAACTGTTTGAGTAATTTACCGTATCTATCAAAAATATAAATTTTACTAGAACCCCATCCTTTTTTATCTAAATTTTTAATTTGCCATAAATCATTGTAACTGTCTCCGTTTGGGGTGAAAAATTTAGGATAATTTAATACATAAAACGTTTTTGACACACTTCCGCATCCTCTTGTATCATTCACTATGGCAGTGTATTCTCCAGGTTCGGTTAGTGTAAAAAACGGGGTGTTTTGAAATGGACTTCCGTTAATCGCATATTCATAAATGCCATTTCCTGAAACATGTATCATTACTTGTGTAACATCTTCAAAATCAGTCGTTTCAATATCTTCTATTAAAGCGATTTCTGAAGTTCCAACAAGGTAGATTTTTGATTGCGAACAACCATTGCTATTTGTAAAATTCACCGTATAAGTTCCTGCATTTGTCACAAAAATAGAAGTACTTTGTTGAGGTGGATTGGTATTCCAAGTATAATTTGAATAGCCTGAAGGAGCAACTAATTCTATAGGCTGATTGTTGCATACTAATTTAATTTCTGTCGGAAATAAAGTGCTAAAGGTGTTTACGGTTAGTTGAATAGGATATGGGGTATAACATGAAGGATAATTGGTAACAAGTGCATAAATGGTTTGTTGAAAAGGGATGGTATTTGTAAATGTAATTGGAAGTGGTGTTGATCCATTTGGTACAATGTAAAAATCTATATTTATATTGCTAGGTAAATTGGTAAACAGTTGATTTCTTATTACATTCAAATCAAAGGGCGCTACTCCGTCGGTGTCTGTATCACATACCGAAAAAGAAGTTTGATTTACAATTAAATTGGGTGCAGTTTCAATTTCAATTTGCCCTGTAATTATGCAAGTAGTATTTACAGTTATTTCAACACTATAGATACCCGTTTGTGTTACTGTAAACGTAGGATTGTTAGCACCAGCTATTGGTTCTCCATAAAAAAACCATTGGTAATTTGTAGCTGCTGCTTCTGTGGCGTCAAGTATAAGCGTTTCATTTGTGCAAAGCGGATTATTTGTCGCAAGTAATCTGTTTTCACCTAGATATTTTGTAGCATCAAAACTGCCTGCTCGTAAAAATATACCTGAATCATATCTGTAATTGCCTTCATCTGCGATTACCAGTTTAATATGATACAAAACATTAGGTGTCACTGTTGCTTGTGCCGTAAGTATTTTTGTTTGTCCATCAAATGTAGTGGGGTAACTTCCATTATTAAAAGCGTCAAAATAAGCCGCATTGGCTGCAGGACAAATTGTTCCATTTCCTCTAACGGTATTTACTTTTACAGGTATTGCTGTGTTAGGTATTACCGCTAGGTTTTGGTAGGTGGAAGCGGTTGCTTCTTTTAGTAAAAAAGCAAAACCATCAGTATAATTACATTGATTGGGTAATGGATTAGATAAATATTGTTCGGATGCAAAAATATATTCAAAACGAATGGTGTTAGCTAAAGACACAAAATCAAATTCAAGTACTGTTGCATTAAATGTGTTGGATAAATTTAGTGCCGTATTCAGATCTGAATCACCATTCCACCCCATACTTCCCCCGTCATCAGAAAAATTTGAATTAGGGCCCACAGCATTATTTAGTTTTCCTGTAGTAAGTAAAACACCTTCTTGAAACGGAAGAATAGTGGAGTTAGCATTAAAATAGCCATAACTTTTTTCTCCGGTAGTAAAATTTCCACCACTTACAGAAACATTAGATACTTGAATACAGGGATTATTAATCAATATATTTTCCACTAATTGTTGTGCCGTATAGCTTGACGATACAGTTATTTGTTGTCCAAAAACGGCTGTAAAACTACAAACGAGAATAAGGGAAACTATTTTTTTCATAGCATCGCAAAGATACTATAAATCTCTTTTTTTAACGATATAATAAGATAAAAATAAGAAAATGAGCGTCCAACCAATTACAATAAGTACATTAGTAAATGTAACGTCATATTGCTTGGTAATTTCTTCTCCAATTTGAGAACTTATTGTTTTTACTGCTTTTAATCGTGTCCAAGGTTCAACAATAAGGTTATTCATGGCTTCAAGCGGGTAAAAACGTTTAATTTGATAAGCTGTGTCAAAATCATTGAAAACAAATCTCCCTAAAATACCATAGGATATGTTTTCTCCAATAAACCAAACAAATAAGAATCCAAGTGCAAATGCAGACTTTCTAATTAATAGACCTAAAAATAAACAAAAGGTAAAGAAGGCAGTTAGTTTTATAAAATAGGCAACTAGATAACTTAAATCAGAAAAGACAATTCCAATTTCGTTAAAAGCAGAAAAAGAATATCCTAATACCAAACTCATACTAAAAACAAAGGCAGTAGATATAAACGCAAAAAATAAGATTGTATAGAATTTTGATAAAATGAATTCTTTTTTACTCATGCCATCAATTAAATTTTGTTTGAGTGTGCCATAGCTGTACTCATTAGCCATCATGGAAACAATTACTACGGCTAAAAAAATCTTGAAAAAAGCAGCAATATAAGTGTTAAAGTGCCAGATATAGGGAAAATTGAAAATTCCCATATCTGCAAAATACAATTTTATAGGGCCTATTTCAATTTCAATAGATGCGATAAGTGCAATAAAGCTTAATACAGCAAAATAAAGTATAACTAATATCTTGCTAGCTCTATTTTGCCAAATTTTTTGTAATTCTATACTAAGTAACCTTTTCATTTAAATTAGGGTTTTACGAATTAGTTTGTTAATTTTAAAAATTGTTCTTCTAAACTTGTTTTACGTTTGGCTAAATGTGAAAGCACAATTTGTTTGCTGAAAAGATAGGAGTTCAACTCTTCTGCTTCCAATGGACTTTTTAAGAAAACTAATACTTTAGTATCTTGTTCTACTGTTTTTTCAACCGCGGGATGTGTTGCAATAACTTGTATAAGTTTTTCTTGATTAGCTGCTTCTAATTCAAAATACCCTTCATTGGCAAGCATACCATCAACAGTGCCTTGGTATAGCGTAACGCCATAGCGTAGTACAATGACATGTGAACAAACTTTTTCTACCTCATCAAGTAAATGCGAAGCCAGTAATATAGTGGTTCCTTGTTGTGCTATTAGATTAATTAAATCTCTAATTTGTCTTATTCCTTGAGGGTCTAAACCATTTGTTGGTTCATCTAAAATTAATATTTCTGGATCATTTAATAAGGCAGATGCAATGGCTAAGCGTTGTTTCATACCTAATGAAAACGTTTTAAATTTGCTGTCTTTTCTGTCTAAAAGACCCACCAATTCTAGTTTTTCATCAATTTTTGTATAGGGAATATCTTTAATTTTACAAACCAGTTTTAGGTTTTCACCAGCCGTCATATAGGGGTAAAAATTAGGACGTTCAATAATGGCTCCTACTTTTTTTAAGGCATCATGGGTGCTGCTTTTTCCATCAAACCATTCAAATTCGCCAGAAGTTTTGTTTACTACATTTAGGACAATTCCTAGCGTGGTAGATTTTCCAGAGCCATTAGGTCCTAAGATACCGTATACATTGCCTTTTTGAATTTCTAACGAAACGTTGTTAACCGCATGAACATTTTTGTATTTCTTGTAAAGGTTTGTAATTTTTAAGATTGTTTCCAAGGTATGTTTAATTTGATTACAGAATTAGACTACAAAGGGAACAGAATGTTACATGATTTTATGTTAATTATGTTTGTTATACAGAAATTTTAGTGCGCATTTTAAAAGCAATGCAATTAAATACCAACGTTTAGTAATGTAGGCAACTTTTCATTGAACTAAAATTAGCTGAAAAATTTTATTAAAATAGATTTTTTTAATTTAAATTTCGAATAAATTCAAGGAATAAATGCTAAAATAAATATTAAAAAATTATGATTTTTGCTCTTTATTGAAATAAACTAAATAATAGTACATTTGTTTTTCTTCGTCCCAACCTTTTTCAACAAATTTTTCGGCACTTTCAGGGTTAACAAAATCAAGTTTAATTTGAATATTGGTATCTAATTCAATTACATTTCGTAATTTTTTACGAATGTCTGTAACGGCAGCGTTTGCAATAGGAAAACTAGATACATCTTCAATACTGTATTTGGCACCTCTATCTACTTTGTAATTTTTGAATTCAGGGATTAAATCTGGATTATCTAATACTTCATTTAAGAAAGCTGTTTCTTCAAAAGCGTCATTTTTAGCAAAATGATTTACCGCACGATTCATAAACAATACTTCTTCTTTTTTATCTTCTGCAGGAAGGACTACTTCTTTAGCAAAGTCTTTGCAAAATTGTAAATATTTTTTAGTCATGAACGTTTCGTCTTGAAATACATCAACATTTAAGAAGTGTTCTAACCAATATTTTGAATCATAACGATTGCTATCAACAGATAAAATTTTGTAACCTTCTTCTTTTTTGAAATTAAAAATAATGCAACCTTTATCAAGTTTATTTAAATTGATACCTTGTTGTAATACCATTTCTAAATTATCTTCTTGTTCTTCAAATTGTAAAAAATCTGTTTTGATTTCGCTTTTGAAGATACCGATAGCGTCAACCACATTGTTTTGTATAGATGTATTTGTAAAATACGCTACATACACTTCACCGTTTTTTATATGTGGATGATTCGATTGTTCAAATAAATGAGTGGTAATTTTTTTAGAAACCTCGTGAATTTGAGTTGGATTTGCAAAGATTTCGGAAGCAAAGTTATATAACTCGTTATATTCTAAATCAACTTCATGGGCAAATTGATAATAGTTTTCTTCTTTCTCTCTGAACGCTTTAAAAAAGTATTCTTTAAGAAGAGGCATTATTTCGTCGTTCAACGTATAAGGCTGAGCAGATAAAAAAATAGATTCGTTTCGGCTTTTATTTCCTACTCTATGAATAGATAGGTTTTCAATGTGTGCATTAAATAAATTGATCATTGTGTATAGTAATTAGTTCCAGTTTTCTTCAAATCCCATATCTTCAAAATTATCATCACCTTCAAAAAGATCATAGTCTTCTTCGTCTAAATCGTCTTCAAAATCTCCATATAAATCCTCGTCAGTTACTTCACCGCCTCTAAATCCGCTTTGTATAGCCTCGGCTGGTAATTCGCCATGAGCAAAAAGTAAAGTAGGGTAGGTTTCGCCTTCTTCGGGAGTTTCAATTGCAGCTAATTCTAAGAAAAATGTCCACATATTGAAAAAATCATATACGTAAACCATTTTTGTATTGTCTTGATGCATTAAGTCATCAATAGCAAAATCGGCCATTGTTTTCATTTCACCCGGAACATCACCAGTATCAAACATAGGAATTTCGTCTTCTTCGTTCCAAGTCCAATCGTCTTCACATGTAAAAAAAGAACCAGTTTCTGTACCATCAAAGCCAAATGCATTGACGATAGCATTGTGTAAATCTTCTAATGTTGCATGGCGCTCTATCGCTAAGTCTCTAAAAATGTCTTCTTCGGCATCAAGAATAACTCTAAACTTGTATATCATAAATGAATTTTTAATGACACAAAAGTACATATTAATTAGTTTTAGTTAGCCAATTGTTAAAAAGTTTTTTATAATATAATTGCATATATTGACTCATAGGGTTTACCTATTTCAACATTAGAAAAATGAATTTCTCTTAGTTGTATTTAGGGTTTTATTGTTTTATATTTGCCAAAAATAACACCAATCTTATGTCAACAATAGAAAAAGTAAAATGCTTAATAATAGGCTCAGGTCCTGCGGGTTACACAGCAGCTATTTATGCAGCCAGAGCAAGTATGAATCCTGTTTTATACCAAGGAGCACAGCCAGGAGGGCAGTTAACAACTACAAATGAAGTGGAAAATTTTCCTGGTTATCCAGACGGAATAAGCGGGCCCGAAATGATGGTGCAATTACAAGCTCAGGCACAACGATTTAATGCGGACATTCGAGAGGGTTGGGTAACTAAAGTCGATTTTTCGGGACCTATTCATAAAGTTTGGGTTAATGATGAAAAGGAAATTCACGCCCAAACAATTATTATTTCTACAGGCGCCTCTGCTAAATATTTAGGATTAGATTCAGAACAGCATTACTTAAAATTAGGCGGTGGTGTTTCTGCTTGTGCTGTTTGTGATGGTTTCTTCTATCGCAATCAAGAAGTGGTTATTGTAGGAGCAGGGGACAGTGCTTGTGAAGAAGCTCATTATTTATCAAAAATGTGTAAGAAAGTGACAATGCTGGTTCGAACAGATAAATTCCGTGCTTCTAGAATTATGGAAGAGCGTGTTAGAAAAACAGAAAATATTGAAATTTTAACCAATACTTCTACTGTTGAGGTTTTAGGTGATGGTCAAGTTGTGACAGGTGTAAGAGTTAAAAATACAGTAACTAGTGTAGAACATGATATTCCTGCAACAGGTTTCTTTGTAGCTATTGGACACCAACCAAATACCGCAATTTTTAAAGATTTTATTACGTTAGACGAAACAGGTTATATAGTGAATGTTCCAGGAACGTCTAATACGAATGTAGCAGGTGTCTTTGTAGCAGGAGATGCTGCAGATCATGTGTATCGTCAAGCTATTACAGCTGCAGGTACAGGTTGTATGGCTGCTTTAGACGCAGAGCGCTATTTAGCGAGTCAAGAATAATTATACTAATCGGGGTTTGCCCCGATTTTTCTTTATTTGGCTTGATTTTTGCTATGAAATAGTTTAGGTAATATGTTGCGGATAATCATGAAAAAATATACTTCTTATTTAGTACTTGTCTTGTTTGTAATTTCCTTTTGGAGTTGTTCAAATAAAATTATTTTTGAACGCAAAGCGTATACCTCATATTATCCGTCTAAATTAACTTCAGACTATAATTCGGCAAATATTCAAATGGAAGTTGTTGAAGCTAAAAATGCAGACAGTATAAATAAAATTATATTCGAAAACATTAAAGAAATTTCAAGTTTTATAGAAAATAATAATTTTACAATACGTAATTACAACGATCTAACTACAAGTTTTATCACTTCTTATAAAGATGTGAAAAAACAAGTACCTAATGATAAGTTAAAAAGCTGGGAATACCATTTAGAAACCAATGTTGAATATGAAACAGAAGATTTCGTAAATATTGTTATCAATTATTATTCTTCCTACGGCGAATCTAATGGAGTTGCAGATAAAAGAGCACTTGTATTTGATAAAATTTCAGGAAAACAATTAAAAACAGAAGATATTTTTAGTTCTATTTTTAAAATTACTCAATTAGTAGAATTAAAATTTAGAGCAAAATACGGTATTAATTCTTCACTTTCTTACAATGCACAAGGTTTTTGTTTTCCCAACAACAGATTTAAATTAGCTAATACCCTTTTATTTACTATTGAAGGAATTACTTTTTATTATAATCTCAATGAAATTGCTCCTTTTGAAAAAGGACATTATGAAGTATTTATGAGTTATGATGAATTAGATAATTATTTACTTATTAAATAGACTCTCATTTAATTGAACATGCGAAAAATATATTACTTAAAAACGTGCGATACGTGTAAAAGAATCATTAAATCATTACCTAAAACAGAGGGTTTTATATTTCAAGATATAAAAGAAGAGCCTATTTCAGTTAAACAGTTAGAAGAAATGTATGCCTTGACAGGAAGTTATGAAATTCTTTTCAGTAAAAAAGCTAAGTTATATAAAGAAATGGGTTTAAAAGACGAAAAATTAGCTGAAACCGATTTTAAAAGATATATTTTAGAACACTATACTTTTCTAGCCCGTCCCGTAATCATTATTAATACTTCTATTTTTGTAGGAAATAGCCCGAAGGTAGTCCAAAAAGCCATTGAATTTTTAGCTAATGAGTAAGAGAAGTTGGTCTTTAGTTGCCGCTACCTTAGTTTCCATTATTTATGGTGTAACTTTTACGATTGCTAAAGATGTTATGCCAAAATATGTAGACGCGTTTGGATTTATTGTCATGCGTGTGGGTGGTTCGGTGCTATTATTTTGGTTGATTTCCTTTTTCGGACCTAAAGAAAAAATTGACAAACAAGATTTTCCTCGCATTATAGCAGCAGCATTTTTTGGCGTAGCTTTAAACATGCTTACTTTTTTTAAAGGATTGAGTTATACTTCTCCCATTATGGGAGCCGTTTTAATGGTCACCACACCGATGATTGTACTCGTTTTATCTGCATTCATTATAAAAGAACGCATGGAAAATAGAAAAGTGTTGGGCATCATTTTAGGCTTAGCCGGAACCATAACGTTAATTTTGTACGGAAAATCTATGGCAAATGCGACAAATGCTTCATTAGGAAATTTATTGGTATTTATCAATGCGGTTTCCTATGCATTTTACCTAATCATCGTCAAAAAATTAATGGATAAATACAACGCATTTACGTTTGTAAAATGGATTTATACATTTGGGTTTTTGATGGTTTTGCCTTTTGGTTGGAACGAATTTCAAGCCGTAGATTTTGCTCATTTACCCACGGATATTTTCTGGAAAATTGGTTTTGTCGTTGTATTTTCAACCTTCTTAACCTATTTGTTGAATTTAATTTCTATGCGCGAACTTAAACCCACAACCGTTGCGGTTTTTATTTATTTACAACCATTATTTGCGACTGTTTTCGCAGTAAGCTTAGGAAAAGACGATTTGAGTTTGGTAAAATTGATTTCGGCCGTGTTAATATTCGTTGGGGTTTATTTGGTAACGCAGAAAAAGTAGCAGTCTCAGTATAGGACTGAAACCTGCGACTGCGACTGAAAACTTTTTCATATATTTGAAAACATTTTATAGAATTATGATACACTCCATGACGGGTTTTGGGAAAGCATCTTTGCAATTACCAACCAAAAAAATTACCGTAGAAATCAAATCGCTAAACAGTAAAGGTTTAGATTTAAATACGCGTATGCCTTCTGTTTTTCGAGAGATGGAACTGAGTTTACGCAATCAAATTTCGCAACGTTTAGAGCGCGGAAAGGTTGATTTTTCATTATATGTAGAAGTAACTGGCGAAGAAACGACTTCAAAAATCAATGTGCCAATTGTAAAAGGTTACATGAACCAACTAAAAGTCGTAATTCCAAATGCAGATGAAACCGAATTACTGAAAATGGCCGTTCGTATGCCTGATGCTTTAAAAACTGAGCGTGACGAAATCGATGCAAACGAATGGAAACAAATCCAAAGCGTGATTGATGAAGCGTTAGAAAATATCGCGAATTTTAGAAAAGCAGAAGGAAGTTCATTAGAAAAAGAATTTAAATTAAGAATAGCAAATATTACTAAATTAATGAACGAAGCGGTTTCATATGATGCCGAGCGCGTAGAAACCGTAAAAACGCGTTTACGCATGGCCTTAGATGAACTAAAAGTGAATGTTGATGAAAATCGTTTTGAACAAGAATTGATTTTCTATTTAGAAAAATATGACATTACTGAAGAAAAAGTACGTTTGGGCAACCATTTGAATTATTTCTTGGAGACCTTGAATGGAACAGAAGCTAATGGTAGAAAATTAGGTTTCATTACCCAAGAAATGGGAAGAGAAATCAATACGATGGGATCCAAATCAAACCATACCGAAATGCAAAAATTGGTAGTAATGATGAAAGACGAATTAGAAAAAATTAAGGAACAAGTTTTAAACGTTCTTTAATTTTAGTAAAAAGTGACAAGTGAATAGTAAAAAGCCTAAAAATGAGTAGTATAAGTTCGTATAAAGATTTATTAATTTGGAAAAAAGGAATAGTTCTAGTAGTAAAAGTTTATCAATTAACTAAAGCATTTCCATCGGAAGAATTATACGCTTTGACGAGTCAGATTAAAAGAGCTTCCGTTTCAATTCCTTCAAACATAGCAGAAGGTTACGGAAGAAATACTGATAAATCTTTTAGCCATTTTATTGATATCTCAAGAGGTTCTTTATGCGAATTAGAAACTCAATTAATCATAGCAAAAGAATTAGGATTTGTTGTTGATTTTGAATTATATAATGAAATTTTAGAACTTATTATTGAAGAATCTAAAATGATAAACGCCTTTTCTAAATCAATTAAATAAGCTTTTCACTTATCACTAATTACTTATCACTAGAAAAATAACAACACAATGAATAAAGGAAAACTACTTGTATTCTCTGCGCCATCAGGTTCAGGAAAAACAACCATAGTTAGGCATTTATTAGCCCAACCCGATTTGAATTTAGAATTCTCTATTTCTTGTACAACGCGCGAACCACGTGGAGAAGAAGTTCATGGAAAAGATTATTATTTCATCTCATGGGACGAATTCAAAAAGCACATTAAAGCAGAAGATTTCGTAGAATGGGAAGAAGTATATACCGATAATTTCTATGGCACTTTAAAAGCCGAAGTAGAACGTATTTGGGCCTTAGGAAAGCACGTAATTTTTGACATCGATGTAGCCGGAGGTTTGCGAATAAAACATAAATTTCCCAATGAAACGTTAGCTGTTTTTGTAAAACCACCAAGCGTTGACGAATTAAAACGCCGATTAAAACAACGTTCGACAGAAAGTGAAGACAAAATTAACATGCGTATCGCAAAAGCATCTGTAGAATTAGCGACTGCACCACAATTTGATACCATCATTAAAAATTATGATTTAGACGTGGCAAAAGAAGATGCCTATAAATTGGTAAAGGATTTTATTAGTAAATAGGTAAAAGGTATTAGGTAAAAGGTCATTGGTAAAATAGCGTAGATGAACCCAAAACCCAAAACCCAAAACCCAAAACCCAAAACCCAAACAAATGAAAATCGGATTGTATTTCGGAACGTTTAATCCCATTCACATTGGGCATTTAATTATTGCCAATCACATGGCAGAGCATTCTGATTTGGATCAAATTTGGATGGTGGTCACGCCACACAACCCGCACAAGAAGAAAAGCACTTTACTGGATGATTATCATAGATTGCACATGGTACATTTGGCAACAGAAGATTTTCCAAAAATAAAGCCTTCGGATATTGAATTCAAATTACCTCAACCCAATTATACCGTAAATACCTTAGCGCATTTACAAGAAAAATTTCCGAAACATGAATTTTCCTTGATTATGGGAGAAGACAATTTAAATTCATTGCATAAATGGAAAAATTACGAAGTCATTTTGCAAAACCACGATATTTATGTCTATCCAAGATTAAATTCAGGTGAAATTGACGAGCAATTTGTAAATCATCCGAAAATCCACAGAGTTGGTGCGCCTGTAATTGAATTGTCTTCCACTTTTATTCGTGAAAGCATTAAAAAAGGTAAAAATGTAGTTCCTATGTTGCCCAATACAGTTGCGGAATATGTGGCGCATAATAATTTTTATAAAAAGTAATTTCTTAACATTACTTTACCAATCGTTTTCCTTGACTTTGCCTAACTTTACCCACTTAAAAAAATAAAATAATGACAAACTTCGAATTATACAATCCTGTAAATTATGTCTTTGGAAAAGGACAAATAGCAAAACTAAACGAATTGGTTCCAACGCATACAAAAATTCTTCTTGCTTATGGAGGAGGAAGTATTTTTAAAAACGGAATGTATGACCAAGTAAAAACGGCACTTTCTGGTTTTGATATTGTCGAATTTGGGGGTATTGAACCTAATCCACGTTATGAAACCTTGATGAAAGCAGTTGAAATTATTCGAGCAGAAAAAATAGGTTTTATTTTAGCTGTTGGTGGCGGAAGTGTCATTGATGGTACAAAGTTTATTGCTGCCGCTGTAAATTATGAAGGAGATGCCATCGAAATTTTAAGAAAAAGAATCTTGTTTAAAGATACAAATGCTGTAATTCCTTTTGGAACGGTACTTACGTTACCTGCAACAGGTTCAGAAATGAATTCGGGTGCAGTAGTTTCTATTGAAGCGACACAAGAAAAATTGACCTTAGGAGGTTCGGCTTTGTTTCCAAAATTTTCAATTGTAGATCCAACATGCATTGAATCATTACCTAAAAGACAATTACAAAATGGTGTAGTTGATGCTTTTACACATGTTATGGAACAATATTTAACCTATCAGCACGATGCTTTATTGCAAGATAGACTTGCGGAAAGTATTTTGCAAACGTTAATTGAGATTGGTCCTCAAGTAGTAGAAGAACCAACAGATTATAAATTAGCATCAAATTTTGTTTGGTGTGCTACCATGGCATTAAACGGATTGATTCAAAAAGGAGTTCCTTCAGATTGGGCTACACATATGATAGGGCATGAACTAACGGCTTTATACGAAATTGATCATGCGAGAACGTTAGCTATTATTGGACCTAACTTATATAAAGTTATGTTTGAAACTAAGAAAGATAAATTGGCACAATACGGTCAACGTGTTTGGAATTTGAACGGTTCGTCAACGGATGAAATAGCCGAAAAAGCAATTGAAAAAACGATTGATTTTTTACATATTATGGGTATGAAAACAAAATTATCAGAAAACGCACAAGATATTGAAAGAACAGCTGATAGTATAGTTCAACGTTTTCAAGAACGAGGTTGGTTAGCTTTGGGCGAAAAACAAAACATTACTTTGGATAAAGTTAGAGAAATTGTTGAAATGAGTTATTAATACTAATTTAGAATTGTTGTTAAGATTGTCCTTTTGAGACAAAATTCAATTAACCAATACTTTATGTTTACTCGTTATACTTTTCATAAAAAAACGTATTGCCTTTTTCAGCAAGTAGGTCTAGATTCTTTACCAAAGAGCAATCCAGATTATACTAGTGCATCGGGAAGTAAGTATTATTTTACTGACGAAGGAGTATTTCGTGTTGCTACCCACTGGGGAAGAGCGGCAAATTGCAGATGGCGTTTGATTGCAAATACATCTTACCAAAATCAACAAACAGCTTGTGGTTATGCGCGATGGATTGATTTTCAACCTAATAACGAATATGAAAAATTATTTTACATCACAATTGATTGGGTAAAGCAAACCGCAACTTTTTATCATAAAAACGACCCTTCTTATGCAGGGCAATTATGTAGAACGGCGAATGAAACTGCTAAACGTCTTCAAAAAATTAATCAGGTATTGCAACATGACGATTGGAAAAAATATTGTGCTGTTTATGATTATGACCAGGCAAAACAACTATTTCTTGAAAGATTAATTAATTCTAATTTAACCGTTTATCAAATTATTCAAGAAATAAATCATTCAAATTTGACTTAAAATATGAAGAATTATTTGACATTATTTTTTCTAGTACTCTTTTTCAATATTCATGCTCAAGTTAGTGTTTGTAGTTGGAACATCATGAATTTAGGAAAGTCAAAATCAGAAAGTGAATTAAGATTTATGGCTTTGACTTTGTCTAAATATGATGTCATTGCTATACAAGAAGTAGTAGCAGGAGAAGGTGGGGCGCAAGCGGTTTCAAAATTAGTAGCTATACTGCAAACTAAAGGAACAAAGTGGGATTATGCTATTAGTAATCCTACTACAAGTACAAATAAAGCAAGTAAGGAGCGGTATGCGTTTATATGGAAAACAGCAAAAGTACAACGAATAGGGAAAAGTTGGCTAGATCAAAATTATCAAAAGGAAATAGACCGCGAACCGTTTATGAGTACTTTTCAATATGGCAAAAAAACCTTTACTTTGGTTTCTTTTCATGCGGTGCCAAAGAAGAAAAATCCAGCTTCTGAAATCAAGTATTTTAAGTTTTTCCCTGCCTTGTATCCCAAATTAAATTTAGTTTTTTTAGGTGATTTTAATTGTTCACAATC